>PPYF01188438.1_pt1 | contig 32539 bp, 22 predicted proteins | sample 1559871 | NCBI WGS metagenome assembly PPYF01 (sample SAMN08240021, study PRJNA423297) | Human gut metagenome, whole genome shotgun sequencing project.
ACTGTTTTTGTCATGTGAGTCACCTCTGACTGAGAGTTTACTCACTTAGCCGCGTGTCCACTATTGCTGGGTAAGATCAACGGATGCTTGGCAAATGGGTTATGTAAAATATACAACCCATCTGCCAGATGCTCTATATAATCATTTTTTTTGGCTTGATGAACTTTAGGATATAATGAATTTTCTCTTGGAGTAAAGGTTGTATAAACTGTTAGAGCTGAAGGATTGTCCGCCAAGGCTCTTACTTTTCCCCAAGTAGCTAAACTACTATAAATCACAGCACTTACATCCGAATATTCAGGCGTGCAAAATAACCCCATGGCTATATTAACATTTTCTTTTTTTACCGCAGCCTCAACGTGATAAGAAATTATGCTCTTTGACCCTGATTCAATGGTTGCTTCTTCATCATGATATAAACCATATAATGTTGCAAGTATGGGTCTGGCCGCGGCAAAGTGCGCAAAAGGTCGGTCGAATGAAGCTATAGCAATAACAAAAGGTTTTTCTTTACATTGAGGAAGTAGAGAATATCTCGATCTTAATTTTTTTACTTTTGATATAAAACTATTGCTAAGTCGAATAGATGCCTCAGAATTAAACTTATTAAAATCTCTTGGCATATCTTCCGTACTGAAACCATGCGCTCCAGGGTCTCCTTGTGCCGGAAGGGCTATGGTTGCCTCAATGCAAAATCCTGGTTCATTGACGATGAAGTCAGGTGCGTCGTATGAAAAATCGTTCCTTAAACCCAATTCTTTTAGATAAGCAAAAAGATATAATTCCCATAGGCAAGGTTCAAAACTTGTTTGAAATTCTTTTGTAAACTTATTATCTCTGTCTAGAAATCCTTTTGCCCATTGGTTAATTACTTCTCTCTCCGGTTCATAGCATTCCTTTTTCATCATTATGTATATTGGATGCTGTTTTTCTAAAGGTACGACATCATCGAATAAATTAAGACTAGACATTTTCACCTCATATATATGATTTATGTTTAAGAGGGTATGATATTGCATTGGAAAATATGTAAAAGCAAGTTATCTCCCATTTTAAAACTTACTTCATGATGTGCTTCGAACTTCTGCTCCTCGCTCACAGCGGGCCTTTAGCCAAGTTAGCAAGTCAACTCTGTGCCAAGAGCGGACATTACATCTGTTAAGCTGTATCAATTTAATTTGGTAGACATAACCAATAAATGACATTTAGATTACAAGATACAAACTTGCCTAGTTTCTTGTAACATTAAATAAACGTTGAGATATAGAATACATGTTCAATCCTTTGAAAGGGTGGCTTGATCGGCGTCAGCCTATACCAGAGCGTTTTTATACCTTGGGACACATAGATGTCCCCACCCCAGATTGGCCCTGTTAGATTTCAATCGAGGAATGCAAACCCCTTCACTTGGTAATGGGTATGCAGTGGTTGAGCCTTAAAGACGGCAGAGCAAACGCCCAGTCCTACTTAGATAGTGCTAGTGAACTCATTAGGCGGATCGCTTGACAGATGGAAGCAGGAAGAAATCTTAACTAAATTGGGTGAAGCTCCCTTACCATCACTACCCATTTACCTGATATCTTGTGGTGATGGAGATGATGAAGAATTGGTCTATGTTGGAAAGACAAAAAATACATCGCGCTTCTATGGTGGTCATAGCGCAGCATTGAAGTTACATGCACCTGAGTTCCAAAGTAAGTCAAAACATATCTACAGATGCACCACTTGATTTTTTATTGATAACGAATATATTTCTCTTGATTGGATACAGCCTGAACAAGTAGCACTTGATATCTTAGATAGTATTGAATCACAGTTGATTTATTGGCTGCAGCCTCCACTTAACACGCACAAAAAAAGAGAAATCTTGCAAGGTGGGAATTTTATATCCACATGCAAAATTTAATATGCGGTGGATTCATGAACGATAAGTTCATTTAATTTAATACTCTTCCATTGTTTTTGTGAGCAACTGCGAACTATCATGATGATTATAATCGGAAATTGCGTACATGGCTGGAATAGGACATAATCACTTTTTGGGATGATTTTAGAGAACTGTGATGCGTAACCTGAATTTTCGCTCTGCAACAGACTTTGAAGATTTTTGTTGTTGGTGGATGAAAGAAATCGTAAGTAAAAGTGTAGGTAGGGACGTGAGTTTCGTTTGTTTTGGTTCACCAGGCCAGGCGCAGGGCGGAGTTGATATTATAAGTTGGCCTATCAACACACTACCAGTGGTAGCACAATGCAAATGGTATTCACGCCCTTTTACTTTGGAAAACTTAGAAGTTGAGCTGAAAAAAACTGATAATTATCCTCACCCGATACGGCACTATTTTTTACTGACGACTGCGAGTCCCCATACTTCAATTCAGAATGCAATGCCTGATGGCTATCTGACACATACTCGTAAAGATGGCACCTCATTTAAAGTTCATATTCGTTACTGGAGCCAGCTAGAGAATATTGATTTTTTGCCGCTCTTGGCACGACAGCGTTATTTCCCTGAAGTACAATTTACGTCAGTAATTCAGCAAAATGCAAACGCTATGGAGGAACAGCTTGCCCATTTGAAACAGCTTTTAGAACAAAAACTGCCTGTAGTTCATTTAGACTGGCTGGAGAAATGGGATTTCAGTATAGGCTATGTGAATAGCACTGATTTCGATCCGTTCCACGAACTGGTATATGAATATCATTTGGTTAAGTCATCTTTTGACAAGAGTGATAACGTTTTTCTGGATACACCCCTACGACTGAAAATGTATAAATGCCTACCAGCAGGAAACGGTTTCTTTCAGGCACTTGTCGCGTTTCGTGACAGTGTCTCATCGTATGTTATCGGTGATTCAATTAATGGGAAGCAAACTCTTTCCGTTCTCAACCAGCCAAATAGACATACAATTACTCGGCAGTGGATGAGCAATGCAGAATATCTCGCAAAAAAATATCGGGACATAGCCCTCTAACAAAATTCCAACGTGTTCTCTTCCCTAATTTCTGATTATTGGGAAGAGACAGAAGCTCGGAAGTCCCAAAAAAGTGAGGGTCTACTGTGAGTAACTCGGTAAACTGAACAATTATCTTTTAGAGATCCTCTGGCATGCGGATTAGGTTACCCTGTAAGCGAACTTCTGCTCCTCGCTCAGAGCAGACGTTCCTTGTATCTGGTTATGTTGATCCTTGGGCAAAAGGTCATCACGCTGAGTTTATCCACCGGTGATGAGCCTCAGCTAACTGAATGGCCCTTTAATGTTTTTTCTCAATTAAAAGATATAGATGAGCCCAGTCAGTAACCTCTTCATATGACACAAACCCATCGTGCTCCAGTGCGCAAACTCCCTTATGACTGGCAACGTAATCGTACACCGCCTGACTTTCCAGACCCTGTAATATGTGCGACAACAGCTTTCGGCGCATCACATCTGACTTCCTGCGTTTACGCGCTGCCACATCTTTGTAGGTAATGTTGAAAGATTGCCCTACCGCGTTGGTAACGCATTTACCGTAACGATTGGTTTTAGCAGTGCCTTCATAATGATCCAGCAGTAAAGCCAGATCTCGCCTCAGGGGTTTCAGAAGGTGCTTCCAGCGTTTCAGTACTCGCTTTGCTTCTACCTTACCTAGCTCACGGTTCAGCAAGCGTCGGGTACTGGATTTAAGCGATAGCGTAACGAACCCGGCGTTGAATACGCTGGAAAACCTGAATTGTTTCACCAGTTCTTCAGCAATACGCAATACCCGGCAGATATATTGAGTTTCCAGCACCTCCAGCGACTTGGCCGAAATGCCAATACTCAACAGCTCATGTCGCAGTATCTCAAGCTGGCATCCCTTGATGTCATAGTTCACACCACGTGCCAGACACGCCCACTTCATTTTAGACGGTAGAGTCTGGAAGCCTGTACCAACCTCAAAGGATCTCCCGCCGATGCACGCTGTTTTATACGACTGCCTGTAAGAAACCGTTAGCGGTGATTCCTTCACCAAATCCACGCCTGTTTCAGCCAGTCGCGACAGAAAGTTGAAAATGAATATTTTGTTCTTCTTCGTGGGATTCTCATTATAGTAATCCAGCAATGCATCCAGATTGATTTCAAGCGGCTCAAGGTTGTTCCAGACACTCACTACCAGCTCCCTGAAGACAGCGTTAGGGATTTCGCGTTTAGACTGCTGATGTTTAGCATTCTGCCCACGGTCGATCGCAACGCCGATCAATTCATCAAATGAGTAGCTTTTACGCTTGGTGAAAATATCAGTCAGATAATGGTAGCGATCCTTACGGCTAAGGTATGCCTCGCGGTCGTTGCCAAACAACTTACGCAGGAAACGTTGAGAAACAGCATATTCCCGGCAAGAACTTTGAGCATTGGAATACCCGGTTAGTTTAATGATCCCCGTGCTTGCCAGTGCCTCCATTGCACGTTCATGCGTCGGTCCACTTTTCTTAAATACTCCAGGAAGTTTATCCCTACCCAGCTCAAATGGTACTGGCACAGAATAAGACCATTTTTTACTCGCCTTAATCTTTGCTTTTTTCTTGTTTTTACGACTACAGGTCGACACACAAATAACATGCTGAAGAAATACAGCTATATTGCGAAAAAATGGACGCCGTAAACTTGGCACACCATTATAAGGAATACTGAAAACGACCGACTTGAAATAGTCCAGCGTTGAATCTGTCACTAGGATATTGTTATGCGTAATGTATGGTTTCATAATTCACCTGTATATTGAGATCAAAGCACCATGCCCTGCCCCCATTTATTTACAACTGAATTACGCAAATCTTGTGTGAACCCAACAAGGTTCAGATGCTGGATAATGATCATAATATTGGAGGCTGGAGCCTCATGATAGCTGATACTGGATAATGGATAATGGATAATGGATAATGGATAATGGCTATAGTATGTAATGATATATATACAATAATATAGAGATAGAGTGTATACAGAGCATAATAGATACGTCTATATACCTTGTAGACGTAAATAGCGATTAAATATCAGCTTGGTCAGAATGGGATTAGCGGATACGTAAAACGTTACCGGTTATTAAGCGGTGCAACTTCCTCCCAGTGATATTCAATAGCGGTTGTAGACACATGTTATTCTCTGGTTTTATTCTTTTGAAACCTCGAACTTGCTCAAAACCGCCGCTCCTTGCAACCATCAGAATAAGGGGAAACCATCGCCGATTTCCCCCTACCATTGTACGAGATGCGAATCGGACACTAAACAGCAGCGGTAGTTAGCTGGTCTACTAGGTCAAAATCCGGCAACGTTGGGCGGTCTGGAAGGGTGTTTTTTTGCAGGTCACTCATTTCAGTTCTGCCTGTTAACCGATTAATCAGTGAAGTAACTGGCCTCTGAATCTGCAGGACTGGCCTCCGTACAACAGGCTGATGACGAAGCGGACTGCCCCCTTGCTTAGGGATGAATTGCTGATGATGAACCGCAACCCGACTCTGCGTTGAATGCAGAATTGCACAGCCAGAAACCAGGTTCGCCTACAAAGCCGCAATCACTAAATCACTAAATCACTTTTTTCAAAGCGCTAAATGTTTTCATTATAGTTAGCCTGCCAGTGCTGAGTAGTGTTGATCACCCATTTTCAGCAACTAGGCGAGTTAACGCATCTACATACCCTCCCGATATCCTCTTTAAACGATTTCAGCGAAAAGCTCATCAACAAACCTTGTTGCGATTATGGGTATTCAGAGACAGAATAGTCATCACAATCGATCCGCATTTCAACAAATTGCGATCACTTACAACGTAAGGTTAAGAGGCCTATGAATACCGATTTGATGCCCAATTTCTGGAAGCTGTCACATGGCTGGAAGGAGTTCTCATTCCTGGATATGGTCGAATGTATTGATGAAAAGCTCGTCTACATTCACCGCACGACCGCTGGTAAAGGGCAGTCTTCCGTCAGCCAGGCAGAGGAGTTTGTAAACGCTCCGATTGGTGATTATTTCTACCTGACCCACGGTAATCAGGGTGTATACCTGCTTGGTCAGTTCACTGGCCCGGTTAACTATTTCACAAAACACAGTGATGGTTGGATGGACAGGCCATTCCGGCTGATCCACAAAGCTAATGCCAGAGAGGCGTATTATGGTGTCGAGAAATGGTGGACACCTAATCACAACTCTACCTTTGTTAAGGTTCCGCACCACGAATATGATTTATTTGAAGAACTGATATTGACGCCCTATTTCAATATTAACCTAAAAGATTTTTAGATAAATCTCAAGGATGATTCTCCAAAAAGAAAATCACTAAGCAATCAATGTAAAATAATAAGGGATAATGATGATTTATCAATGCTATTCATGTTCTAGAACAACCTTCGAAACAAGCTGTCCGTGGTGCTCTCCAGATGTATCTGGAACATTTCGGCAAATGACGCCATTAGATCCATCCTATTACCCTGATTTCCAGTACCAGTCTAAAGGCATCATAAAAGATTTATTTGGTAAGAAGAAAGAGCAGTCTCAACTCAACGCCCTACTTGAAAATGTTCTTTTGAAATATGCTACACTTAAAGACCCCTACTTTACTAATTTCATTCACACATCAAGATTTTCGTATAACAACCAGGATAGCAACAGTAACATAAATAGTGAACGCAATAGTGATTATTCAGAGATCAGATTATTCCAGGAAGTACTGATTAGAAAAGGATTCAACGAACTGGAGCAGTTACCATCATTGTTAGATAAGCTATTGCTGACCACTTCATTCAACTCTATTTATTCAGGGTTTGCCCGTGAGGTTAAACGACATATCAAGCCAACCCTTACCGAGACATTAAAATCATGGATCGAAGAGGCTGGTACAACTTATCGTGCAGATCTTTCGTTATTCCTGTATTACCTGTGGAGTAATAAGATTCAGTACCCTGCTATAGCATATAACGAGCAGGCAGAAAGTACACCAGGCACACCATTATTATCATTTGACACTATCGATAAGTTCCTTGCTATCTGCGAGAGTATCTATTTTGATATTTTAGTAGACAGATTAGCTACCCGCCTTGAACATTTTAATCCAAACAAATTTGTCACAATGTATCTTGTTGATGCAATGGATGGGTTCCAGTTTGAGGCCTTCCTGGTTGAAATATTCCAGACTATAGGATATGACGTTAAAGAAACAAAGAAAACACAGGATCAAGGGGCAGATTTATTCGTTACCCGCTTCGGGAAGAATATGGTTATACAGGCAAAAAATTATTCTGGCTCAGTTGGCAATTCGGCAGTGCAGCAGGCAATTTCAGCAAAAGCATTTTATGGGTGTGATGAAGCAATGGTTGTGACAAACTCTTACTTCACCCGATCCGCTAAGGAATTAGCTGATTCCGCAATGGTTCGTTTGATTGATAGAAAAGAACTTCAAAACTATCTGGATGATTACAATCAGAAAATAATTGAAGATTTCCAGTCAGAATCATGAGGTAAAAATGGAGTGGTTGTAAGCCACTCCATTCAACCCTTATCAGGCCGTAAAACTATTGTGTCATAAACTTATCAAGATTTTTGCAAATAAAACAATAGCGACGGCCAACCTGCTTACGTTTATAAATAATCTGAATGGTGCTGTACTCCTTGTTCGCATCGGATAATAATACCCCTTGCTTTGTTAATAATGTCAGAATGCCCCTACGCTGAGATTTCGGCAAGCAGTTATGTACCAGATCCTTATCAACTGCATATACCATACGTCCTTTAACTTTGTGGATAATGACCGGTGCCTTTTTAATCGCCGTTTGGGTTTCGCGATCATTTCCAATCAGATTTAAAAGATCATCCTTTTTGCAAAAATCAATAATTGCATCAAACGAACGACCTAATGGTGACTTCATTACCTCAGGTTCAGATAAAACCACCTCAAGGGAGTCCAGGTAGCAGGTTGAGATCCCCTTCATCACATCCTGCTTTGTAAAGGGTAAAACACCATATTTCACAGCCATGGAACCTGCTACATAAGCGATGGCAAAACGTTTGGCAATACGTACCTGAATGCCGGAGTTACGATCTACCTTGTGCTTATTCAGAAAGAACTCAATCCCTTTTTCGAGCTTCCGTTTCACACTCTCACGATCATCCTGAATATCCGCTACCAGGCGCTTCAGAAAAGCTGGTTTGGCACTGCCATAATAGCGGTGAGTTGCATCCTTTATCGCATGAACAAGTTCGTTGCTGGAATTAATACCATCTGGCAGTGATTCGAAGATCCCCATTTCAGCACCAGCATCTGCATTAACGTCGATTACACGCACATTTTCGCCTTCAAGGCGCTCAACGTTCCCGGAAGCAGCAAGTTGTTGAAGGCTGCACTCGCCCGTACTGAAAATGCTTACCTGCCATTCAGCAACTTTGTTCTCATACATTGCAGAGCGTGTTTTCCCTTTACCACCCGATAACGTATACACGCGGTTCTGCATGATTTTAGCGGCTGCCAGTACGTCTTTATCTAACAGCTTCGACTCATCGAGGACCAGGTAGCTGTCGTTATGGGCCACGGCAATCTCCTCAAGCCCTTTATCCGTATTGTTCCACAGTACGACAACATCTTTAGGTGATCCTGCTAATGATGCCAGCATGTAGGCACTGGACGTTTTTCCTATACTACTCATCCCCCACAAATGAAACCCACCCCCTTCCATACCTGAAAGCTTAAGGAGAAAACCTGAAAATCCGCAGCACAGAGCTAACATAATACGCGAGCTATATAGTGCATATGGAGCGACATTCATTTTCCATAATTTTAATGTCTCCTGTTTATCCTCAACTGGTAAATGATTTTTAGCACCAGGATGCAGTACAGGCTTATCCCCTTTAACTTTTCCAATAACTATATCGTTAACACGCAAATAAACATCACCATAAAAACCTGGCTTATAGCACAGTGTGATTATCTTATCGGTTTCCTTAATTACTTCTTGATGAGCTTGAATCCAGTATTCTTTAGTCACATTGGGATTATGTCCGCACGTTAATAACGTTTTTTTTAACTCCAATACACTGACAAGTGCCTTGGCTGGTACAAGCACACGGGTCGACTCCATCTCTTGAAAATCAGTGATTTTAATAAGTCGGTATGCAACTGGACATGATTCGGAAATTTTTGTACGAGCCAACAATGTAACAAATAGCTTTTCTTTTTTATTATTCAATATCTCTTTATATTCTTTCATTTATAGTTCCTTATCGTATTTAAAGATTACATCATAGTTGCAGTAATAAACATCATAATTAAGGCGTAAAAGTTCCCTTGTATGATTTTTCACACAACACTATTATTTTATTTAAAATTGCAGAAATAGTTTACAGCTGGTACATATCGCTAATAGTTCATGACATTATTTTAATGTCAAATGGTCACCATACTTCCTTACTTTATACATAAAGGTTAATGTCTGTATTCCCTGCTTATCCATCATAACTAAAGAATGAGCATGCTGTTTTGGGCATAATCTGAACTTCTTAGTTCGGCGCTTAGGTTTAATACTCTTATTGTTGATAAGTATAGGCTTGTTTTCTTTATACGATTCAACGCGCCACCATATAGCCTTGAACAAGTAACTTATTTGTTTCTCCGGGTTATCTATTCCTGTATCAAACATTGGTCTGGAAATGACACTCTTTCTGGCCGACATATTGCGCTTGTTTTTCATTCTGTTCCGAAGTTTATTTAATGCCTCCTCTTCATTGAAAGTGATTAAGTGAAAATGAGGTAGCCACAATCCAGTGCCTATGTGGTAATCCATTTCGAAACCACCAATCACCATATACTTGAATCCACATTCTTTTAACCACCGCCGGAGACGTGCAATCAGTGCATCTGGCGACCATATGGGTGCTTCTGCATCTGTGAACGCATCCTGGTAGAAAATCAAGGTCACACTACGCCATTTATGTGTCTTGTTGCATAATCGCAGGACTTCCCTTGTCATCTGTAGCCGGTATCGCCTATGGCATTCCGGGCATGCTGCGCTGTTACAAGGGTATTTCGGGTGGCATTCCGTTAATCTTTCACAGAGCGCTTTGTAACATGCTCCGGTATATGTGGATAAACTGGCAATCCTGAACACCCTTTCCTTCTTTGCCTGCTCTGGTGTTTCAAAGCCCGGTATAGATAATGCCAACATTTCAAGCTCCGGAGACAGACCGGCCAACGGGATTCGCTTATTCAATATCAACATTATTCCTCTTTTTTTGATGGCCTCTCATTAATCCATTTATAAATATCGGCCTCATACCATGCAACAGCACGGCCCCCTGTTACTGATACCTGAGGAGGAAAATTGTTGCTGGCGAGCAACCTGTATAATGTCGCGCGGGACATTGCACACAACCTCGTTACTTCATCTATTTTAATTAACCGACCTTTATTCATAAGTCCTCCTGCGTTTCGTTGAGAACATAATAGCGGATTGAATTTCGGTGGCAATATGCCTACCTAGTGCGAAAATATATGTGCTTCTCACTCTTTTTTCTGAAAGTGAATAATGATTGCTTTAAATCGGAAGATGGATTATTTATGTGAGAAGCACGTGGATGTTTTTTACGCAAACACAAAAACAATTATTTATTTTAATCTGGTAAGATTAATAATCACGGAGTTTTAAATGGAAAATAACAATTCTGACACTAATAAAAACAGAACATCAGTTAGTTATACTAAAAATTCAGAAGATCCGTCTAATACCACTCACACCAAGAAGACAAGAAAGTCCCGAAACGCCCGCTACAAGAGTAAAACGGAGTCAATTCATGAGAAATCGGGGTTCACAACGCTAAAGCTGCGTGTCGGGCAGGATGTCATGCAAAAGCTGGAGGAAATCTACCGGGATCATCGGGGCTATGAACTGAATGAAACCCGTAAAGATCTGTATGCCCTCAGCAAAGTTGTCAGCTACTGCGTGAGTAAGTTCTATAAAGAAATGTATTTGCAGAAAAAAAAGGGGGCATTGCCTGACATTCTTCCGGCAAAAACACCGCGCGCACAGGAGCTGTACGACCTGTACCAGGCCGTTACCCACAGGGCATTGTCTGGTATGCCCCATCAAATGATTGCCATTAAGATGGAACACGACAGATACCAGTCTCCTGCCAATATCATTGCCAGTCGACGGGGTTTACGCAAAACGCCATTACCCTGGGATGTTTCTCAGGTTGATGATCTGCTGAGCATTCAGTGGGTAAACGATGAAATCAAGAAGCTTAATAAGAAAGAGATTCATCATCCCCCTATCCAGCCTGCTGCCGTGGATAATCTGAGTGATTCTGAAAAGTGACTGCTGGTGGATTGCCTCAGAACGTGTAATGTTACTGCAACAGCGACTAACGGGGGAGATAAACAATGACATTTGATATCGACTATGACGCACTTCGGGCCTCAGTATTCAAACAGCATTATGTTCCTGCTGTTGAGTCTATCGGAAAAATTGGGCGTTACTGGTTTGGAGGAACAAGGCAGGCCGCCTCAATGGTGGCATCCTTGCTAAGAGAAAGTGGGATGTCGATCATCTTGCATAATGCACCACCTCGCTGGGAATTCGTGGTTTACCTGACAGAAAGTGACGTCGATAGTGACGACTTAGATGAAATTGCGCTTCGTCGACATGAGCTGATTGAACAAGGTGTTGCAGAACGGGATTTACCTCTTTAATCATCACCAGCACCGTAAACTCTGTGATGCTTTGGCTTTCATACCCTCACCACGATAGTCATAGCGCGTCGTCGTGGATATGTCGCTGTGGCCTGCCAATTTGCGTACGGTGTTGATATCCACGCCCTGCTCCAGTAAACGGGTGATGAAGGTGCGCCGCATATCATGGGGGGTAAAACGCGCTATGCCTGACGTATGCTGTAACTCAGCCAGGATACCCGTTAGCCCGGTTGTTGTCAGAGGCTGACTGGCAACCTTACCGTTGCGCTGAATTCGGCTGAACAGTGCGTTTTCAGCTTCGTTTGCGCTGACTTTAACCCATGCGCGGATGGCCTTATCCACTGCATCCGCCACATGAATTTCACGGTATTTACGCCCCTTCCCCTGCTTCACAGTCAGGATGCCGTTGTCATAATCCCGGCGCTCAAGTTTGACCAGTTCCCCGGCCCGCAGGCCCGTTCCGCAAAGTGTCAGCACAATAGCGGCATCACGACAGCGCCGTACCTGGTGCGGATGTTGTTTTGCTGCCTGAATCAGTGCTCTGATTTCCTGCTTGTCCAGCGCCCTTCCCTTGCGCTGGATATCGCCGCTCACGCGCTTAACTGACCGGATACGTGCCAGCGTTTCGGCATCCATGCAATTGAGGTTAAAGGCCGTCTGCGCTACGCCCCGGAGTGCTGACAACGCCATGTTGACCGATGACACGGCGTAACCGTCATCCAGCAGTGCCGCGCGCACTTTGGCTACGGCGGCGTAGTTAAGTTGTTCCCAAGGATAATTGTTTGCATCCGCACCGCGTTTAAGTATGCCGGCACTACGGTTTAACAGGCTGGTGATGCCCCGCCGTCCCGATGGTGCAAGACCGCCAATATACGCATCAAACACGGTGGTTTGCACCACCGGCACGACCTGACGCAACGCAGCCCGGCTCATGCGCGTAACCCGCAATAACGTACATTAAACCAGGTAACTTTCAGCATCACACCAGCCCCCGTTCAGCTATCGACACCGTTTCAGTCCCGGCGACGATAAAGTGGTCAAGCAACCGCACATCCAGCATTTCCAGCAGCTCCTGAAGCTTTTTAGTCAACTTGATATCGCAACGGCTGGGCTCAGGCTCGCCGCTGGGATGGTTGTGGACAAGGATGACTGCGGCGGCATTATGTTTCAACACACGCTTGATAACTTCGCGGGGGTGAACACTGACCGAGTTTAGCGTACCCCTGAACAGGATTTCGCGGTGCAGCAGCTGATTCTGATTATCGAGCAGGATGATGCCAAACTCTTCATGTTCAAGCGGTGCCAGCTCAAACATTACGCACCGTCGGACATCATCAGGGGAACAGAGTTGAGCCCCACGCTGGTAGTACCGGCTGATAATGTCACGCGCCTGGTCAAGGATACGGTTTTCACGCTGGGTAAATAGGGTCATGTCAGAACTCCCGTTCAATAAAGTAAATGGCGTCGGGAAACAGCTGACGGCGGGTTACGCCAGCACGCAGGGAGAAGGCTTTACGGGGCATGGTGGTTCGCCCGTTGCTGTCGAAGAAGCAGAGCGTTTCTTCATCTATTTTGACCAGAAGGGACCAGTGAAACTGGTCGCTGAGCATAATCAGGCGGGAGTGGTCAGTGACGTCCAGAAACCGCTGCATTTTCCTGAACAGCCGCCCATCGGTTAACCCCCGTTTCCCGGTGAAGGGCTTAGTGATTTGAACCGGGAACTGGCGGCTGTAATGCCCTTTCTGCAACACCTGAGCCATCAGCCAGTCTAAGCGGTCTTCTTCAATTCCTTCAGTCAGCCATTCATACAAAGGCCAGCGCTGCTGATAAGTTTGAATAAGCCGATTCATTAACGGGCGTCGTTTCACTCTGCCGTCATACAGCCAGCTCAGCATGTTAACCATGCAATAAGCACCACAAAGACAGTCCAGTTCGCCCTGTTGAGACGCACGTATCCCTCTGTCAGTTCTCACAGATAATTCCCCATAAAGTAGTGATAGTTAGTGCAGAGGGATTAGCTTTCCCACAGGACGGTAATGGTGTAGACGTTCATGGCGTGATACTGAATAAAGTTGGATTGCCAGAGTAATTCCTGATCGACGGGCATAGCTAGCCCTTCCTGATGGATAACACTCATCGTTTTTATTCCTGCAAATATGCATTTGTATTGATGATACAACCCAATAATTGACCATTGCCATACTGACTGTTTAGACGATAGACGCCCTCCCATCAGGATGGGATAATAAAATGAAATGCTAAGTTGGCAATTAGTTTGTATCAGCTACTGGACAATATGACACTATCCAGCAATGTTATTTTACCAGGGTCATGCTTTTAACGCAAATAGTTTCACTCAGGAACTAATTTGGTTGTTATTTTACAAACTCATCTAAAAACATAATTAAGCTTTTCTTCTTAGTGTTATCTAGCTTATTCCAGACTTGCTCAAGACGTTGTTTTAATTCAACGTCAAGCCCAGTGGCATAGTTAATCGGGATATCAGAAACATTTAAATCCTCCATACAATCAATAAAGAACCAGCTGATTGGAGTTTTTAAAGCAACGGCAATTTTGACTAAATGAGCAATATTGATCTTATTCGTTCCGCGTTCATAGCGGGAAAGTTGTTGTTGAGAGATATCGATAGTCTCTGCAAGATCGGCAGCAGTAAGCCCTGCTTCTTTACGTCTAGTCTGAATACGCTGCCCTACCAGTTTATCAGCTGAATCTGCCATCAGTTTAACCATCATTTTATCTCCAGAACGTCCATAAGAGGAATTCTGGGGCTTTTTTACTCTTGCATGAACATCACTAATGGACATAAAATTAACCATTGAGTCACTTATAGACATAAAACAGCTGCGATCGATCAACTAAGCTGGATTGGAAGCCCATTCAATTGAGCAGCAGAGCAAAGGTGGACAAAAAGGAGAACATTGTGGCAACCACCATTACTGAGATAACGGATTGCTTTGAGTACTTTTTCAGCTCTCTTTACCGGCGAGAATTTGTCAAAACACTGCGTCTGAATGAATGTAGCGAGCGGGAATTACTGCCATTAGTGCGCTGCTATCTACTCGGTTGGTTTGCAGATAACGTCTCACCGGAAGTCAAAAGCACGCTGCCAGGAACTGTATCCGGTCACGGTTATATTGATTTTGTCATTGATGATGTGGCCGTTGAGTTTGCAGTACGTAAACCAACTGCGGCACGTTCCAATGTCTCCGCAACTGTAAATAGCACTGAAGTTAAACAGTTGATGAAGCACGACGGCAAAGCCTTGCTTGTGCTGTTTGACTTCTCTGATACGCCCTACTCAGAAGAACAGATCGAATCTTTCCGCAACTGGCCCTCTCTTGGTCGAGGGAATCATCGCAAGTCCGCATTCAACGTCGTTTATTTCTTTGTGGAAAAACACAGGCCACTGGCACTGGGAAAATCACCAAAAACATCCGTATCACTTAACAGGGAATCAATTAATGAACAGAAAACTGTTGGCCTTGCTGATGGCAGCCATAACGCTACCTGTCGCAGCAGCGCAGTACGTAAAACCCGGAGCGGTTCTAACCCTGAATCCGGGAAAGGGCAATGCTGAATTCAACATTAATGCCTCAACGGGGGATGGTTCGGGCGTATGCAATATGGAGGGGACAGCACAGCAAATAGCTGCTGGAGAAAACCAGAAGCGTCGCTGGGTCTGGAATGACAATACCAGCCAGTGTGTTGCAGTAATTAGTGAACTGAAAAACGGTAAGGCCAGCGTGATGACTCGTGCATGCAAAAAATCTGGTTGTGGACATTGCCAGAAAAACAATCGAGAAGGGCATGACACTGGATAAGGATGTGCGGATTTCTGTTGAAAATGTCAGAACAATAAGCCATGAATCAGGGCTTGATGTTTATCAGTGTGCGGCTGATTTAACGTTCACAAAACCTGACCTGCAAAATTCCCTACCAATCACCTATCGGATTCAGAAAACTGATGAAGGTAAAGGTCAGTTCTATATAAACGTATCAGGCTTATAATCAAAAGACTTGTATAACCTGCTCGTACCATTATTTAATATGGCGCGGGCTTTAAAATTTTCTATAGGAATTGGAATATCAAAATTATTCAAGCAATGTAAGAAATTTCGATTTATCTCATCATGGAAACTGGAGCGCTTCTGCATCACAGCAAGCGGTCAAGAGCATACCGATTGACCGTTAGTAATTCAAAGCTTGCCGAGTTCCTCCTCCAGCCGTGCAGCCTCGGGTACACCGAGCGCGACAAGTGATGCGACGAAGTTGTCGATGGCAGGCCGCAGCGGCGCGCTGCTACTGAAACTAGAAGGGCTACGTCCCCGTATAGCCTCCATCACCAAGCACCAGCGGCGGCCCACGCCGTAGTCGATCCATAGTTGTTGGAAATCAGGATAGGCCTCAAGCCATACACTTACAGCCCCGACGAGCACATTCAGTTGTTCGGCTCGTGGCGCAACCTCAAGTAAGTTGAGTAACACCAATGCTATGAAGGGTGATGGTCCTTTGCTGACTAGTTTGCCCAAAACAGGCAGGAACGGACCAACTCGCTCCACCCCTTTCTCAAACAGATAGCATTTCGATCCCTGTCCGTACATGTGGTCGTTGAAGAACAAAACGGCGATTGCCGGGCCAAGGTGCATTTCGATGGATAAGTCTCTGCTTTGGCTGAGACGTACCCATCCACGCGTAGTGAGCATGTGGTCTACAAGTGCGCTCCGAACATCAATGGCTGTCTGCGTATGAATGCTGTGGCCTTCGAAGTACATCGCGTCGATGCTACGCAAAAAGTCGACGAGTACGTCATAGAAATTCTGGTCTGGAAGAGCAACGATGTGCCATACAACCAACTCGATGGCATCAGGCGATGACAGGCCGACAACGCAGCGCGCAACCACGGCAAAGAACGTATCGTTCCATTCAGATGGTGGCTGAGCCGTTTCGTCCCCGTCGTCTAGGTTTGCTCCATTTGCGACAGTCGTCCACGACATATAGGATTTCACGACTTCACTAAGCCAAGATCTTGCGGCATCATCGGAGAAACCACGCACTTGTCGCAGCCAGAGAGCCGCAGCCTGATGATCTGCATGCGCGGTTGGTGAAGGCGTCGACACTTCTGGTAGCTCTGGTGCAACGATGCAAATCCCAGGCACGCGTAGTCGCCTTCTCGGCCGTGCTGGCTCTTCCGGAAACATTGGCCACATAGGCTCCGGGCCTTCTCCACCAAGCCATATCATCTCAGCGGCAACAGCAGCCCGTGCCCGTTCATGACTGCGCGCCTTACGAGCTTCGACCTCTTCCTGCGGCGCATCCCGAACTCGATTATCCACGACACACGCATTGAACGCGCATCGGAGAATAGATCTCGGAAGACGACTATCGACGGCCGCGAGGACTGCGACGGACGTCCCTAAGCCGTGCGCGGCAGCGTGATTTCCCCTCGCCGCTACCTCAAGAAGTGACCGCACATCGTCTGTTGTTGATCGATGTCGCAAGGCGTGAATCAATCCAGCATAGGCGATTGCGGTCGGATTGAAGCGAAGGCCCCCTCGCATCTGACGCACAGGATTGTCGTCGAGCGCCACAAGCGTCTTGCCCAGTTGCGACCGAGCCCATTCTCCGTGTTCAGCATACAAGGCATCATTACCATCCCGCATCACGATCATGGCGGCCGCCACAAACGCTTCCTCTTGCATCCAACGCTCGTCGTCATCGTCGTCGGATTCAATGTCTGTCGTAGCCATCGCCAAACGTCGTGCCCAAGCCACAGCCACTGTTCGACCTTCCGGCAGTAACTGAGATGGATCGTCGATCGCGAGTGTCAACACAGAGCATGTGGCGAAATCTGACTCTCGCTCGGTTGCGGCATCGCGCAAAGCCTGTAGATGGGTTTGCTCTGCCGGAGGTGATACATACTCGCGCGCACTCGTGGATGATCCGTCCTTGAGCGTCACTTTAACTTCTTGCCAATTTGCGTCATCCGAGAGATTCAGCGCATACCGAACCATAAATTCCGGGTTACCCAGGTTCGCGTTCGCGGCGGGCTCGCCTAAACGTGCTGCCTCGGTCACCAGCAGCATCCTTAGTGCTGCATGTTGAGCTGGGGATGCCTGGAACGTAAAGTTACCAATCAATTCATCGAGCGTTGTCCGCCGGGATGGCCGGCGCTTCAGGTCAGCGGCAGTTACACTGCCGCGCGGCTCGCTACGCAAAACGTTAAGGTTGAAGAAGTCCGGTATTTCGACACGATCATGCACCTGGCGCATGTGATCGATGCACAGCAATTCGGGGCAGCCGAGAAAGGCCGTCGCCATATCAAGCGATTTGGGCCAATGAGAGATAATGAGATCAACTGCCACCAGTAAGTACGCAGCGCACGAGCCCGGCGGCCCAAGCACGTCTATCAGCACATCTTCGAATGCTTCGCCTGCCTCGACGCGGCGGTGAGCCCATGCTTCGAGTGCCATCAGCGAGGACGTGACGGCGTAGAAATTGCTGTTACGTGACCAGAAGTAAGTCTGAGTCCACGGGAACACGCACGCCCCCCTCGGCAAAGCCAAGTTAAATCTATTCGTTCCTGGATCGGCTCCTCGGCTTTTGTGTGCGACCGCGTGTGCAACCAAGCGATGAACCAGGGCCAAGCCGTCCGTAGGCGAGTGAGTCAATAAATCGAGAAATGGGCCTTGGGCTGGCGATACCTGTAGGAACTCGTTATCGAGATAGGTAAACGCCTCTTCGCGCGCCCGAGCGAAGTGGTGCTCACGTTGCCGGGGCGTTGCGATCAGCGCCTGTGCGGTCAGGTCAGCCAGCTCTGCCGGAGCAGCTTGCGCCAGCGTGCCGCGCATCTTCAAGATGCTACGCACAATGTCTTCGCTGTGCTCGCTCTTTGCCACTGCCAATAGGTATTCGGCGGCCAACTCCGGTGTTGTCCGCGCAAACATGACGAAAGTATTGCGAAGGTCCGATTTCAGAGACTGGACCCCATCGCGATCAAGGTGTCCCCAAAACACAGAGCCTTCACTCAGTGCGAGCATCTCGTTCCTTGGCTCCATCAGCCGCAGCCAGCGGTATATCTGTCGCGATGTAAACGGCGTGATATCAGTAACGCCCAGTGTACCTATCGAAAACGCTTCGTATAGCTGGACGATCTCGGGAATAGCTTCGTTCGGAGTACTATCTGCGATACCCAAGAGCCAGATAATCAACGTTGTCCATGCTGTACCGCGTGGGACGTTGACCGATGTGGGTATCAGTGCGAGGTCGACTCCCGCATCCGCAAAGACCTTTGCAGCCGGAAGCACGTCGACGGCCATAACCGTTCGGATTAGTTCGCGCAGCAATGCGGCACCATTGGCGAGAAGCTCGGGCGATGCACGTTGGAGAAGCGCTTCCGCAGCTTCGGATCGAGCCAAGGCGAGCAACGCGGCGCGGCGCCAAGACCGATGAACTCCTACTTGGCTTAGCCGAACAACGATCGCGTGCCACTTCACGCCATCAGCCGCCCCCTCGATCGCCATGCGCGCTGCCAGCTCAACGCCGCGCGCAAATATCGCAGTTGCCGGCCGATCAAGTGGCAGCCTGTCAATGAGACCAAGATCAGCGTGAATGGCATTCGCGATCGCCCACTCTCGCAGTACGTCATGGCGAAATGCGACGAGATCGATGCTTAGGTTCCGCAACGTGCCGCTGGATACCAGCGCATCGATCGGTTCGGAAGTTTGGCCTTTTATATCGAGAAAGTCTGCGCCAGACAAAGTCTGAACCGCTACGCCTTGCAGTAGCCGAGATCGATCACGCCAACCGGCATCACGTGTGCCGTCCGCACTGGCCCACCATTGTTCGGCCATATCTACTTCGGTGTGTGGCACTGGCTCAGATGCTGGCTGGCTGGCCAATCGTGCGAGGCGAAATAAGTTCCTGGCGACCTGACGCGCGGGATGACCATCGGTGAGAAGGGGCGCAAGCGAAGGAGCAATCGATTTTAGTTGTTCGACCTCTGCCTTACTTAACTCACCTATCGTGATCGGTTCGGTTTGGCCCAAGCGCGCCAGCGCATCGCTTGGCAACCAACTGGGCTCATCGAGCCCAAACTCACTCCGCGCCGTCGCTACAACGACCAAACCCGGAACGATAGACGCTTCCCCGACAACATCAACAACCGTGAGCCTCTCTTCGGCGCTGAAGGAATCGAGGTTATCGACAAAGATCGTGGCGCCACCGTCGTTTGCCAGCTCTACAAGCAACTCGCGAAGTGTCCCGTCGAAGCCTAGCTGTGCACGCCATGCGACCCACCCCCGGGGAACACATCGTCCTGGACTGAGAACAATGACCTGCCCCTCGATTTGCATAGCTTCGGCCATCTGCCGCAGGACACCCGATTTGCCGACCCCTGCATCTCCTCGAATCTCGACATAGCACCCACGCTCCAGTGCTGCATGTGTCGCGGCAACACGCTCATGCCTTGCAAGGACGGCGTTACCTACCCGGTTGCGAATGTCGGCAAGAACCAAGCGTGATGACTCGGCCAACACGGCGCGGGCCATCGTGTGACGGCGCTCACCTACGAACCGATAACCAAGTTGCGCAAGCGTCTGTAGTGTCGTTTCGCGGGTTCTATCGCCGCCGCTCTTTGCCACATCGATTGATAGCTCAATGAGACTGCTCCAAAAGGCCCCGGCGCGCGATCCGTCATCGGCATGGAGAACGCGGACGGCGCGTTCCAACGCCAGATCGTGCGATGCAGAACCCGTTGCCGTAAAATCGAAGGTCAAAATTTGGAGTCGACGCAGCAAAAGCCAGACTGTTTCGTTATCGTCCGGCGAGCCCTCGTCGAGCAAGTGAGTTTTGAAAGTCTTGACGAAAGCGCGCATATCGTCGTTCGCCACCCCAGCTAGATCAATTTGGGCGGCAAACGTAGCCGCGTCGCTACTCTGGCGGGCGAACGTGAGTACGTCTTGATATGCCCCATCGATCTTGCGCGACCCCTTAGTTGTCGCGATCGCCAACTCGTATCGCTGTGTGGTGAAGCCAGGTCGTTGCGACGCTTTGACGATTTGACCCACGACTTTGCGAAAGACGGGATCGGCAGCTGCGAAGGTGATGGATCGCTTAACCTGGACTTCCAAGACAGCCTCTTTCCCAGAAATGCCGTCGTGAGCGTGAATGATCACGTCATCGAGCGGATACCCCGCGTTGGCCTGCTGCAAGGCCACTCGGTCTATCGATGCGCCGGGAAGGCCTCGTGCAGGTGCCCCAGCGAGCATGGCTAGCAAGTACGATGCAGCAACTTGGGCCTCGAAATGGGTGCCTGCTGGCCCACTGGCCAGCGTGCTTGTCCCTAGGTTGCTGTCCCCGGGTGGCGTTTGCTGATCTCTCATGCATCTTCCTTTCGAAGTTGGCGCCCATTCTTCCCTTGCGCTTTCTTGGCCATCTATCATTGGCACACCTGCGACATTATATTTTTAACCCAAGCGATGTGCACTAAATTCTATAACAAACGAAGATTCAAACATCTTTAATTATCTTCCACCTTTAAATTCGGTCTAACCCCCCTCCAAATCTTCGACCCGGTAATGTCGAAAATGGTCACGAGCTATCTGAGCGAGTTCATACAAGAGAACACCGACAGCGGTCGTCGCTCGTTTGCACGACCATTGCAGCGACTACACAAGCTGTACTTTGGCATTCAATGCCTTTGTATCCGGAGATCCAAGGTCGGCGTAGATATTTCCGTAGCTGTGATAAATTCCGATAAGCACACCCCCTTTCTTCTGAGCTGGCAGCCATTGCTGCGCTACATGCTACACCCACAGGATGTGGAGTGCTCCGGGACCGGGGACAAATCTTCCCTAAAGTTGCAGTTCATTCACGTCGGGCTTCGTCATATTTAAATGCCACCAAATCCAAGTCGTAACAGGTCTGGCCTACACCCACCCGATTGTGCATTGACGCTCATCTTTTAGACAGATATTGTGATGTCATATTAAAAATATGAGGTTTTGTAATGAATGAGCTCCTTTTACCAGAGCAAGTTAAAGCTGCAAGAGCTCTTCTCGCTTGGTCTCAACAAGAACTGGCCTCCAAAGCAAATGTGGCAACATCTACACTTGCGGATTTTGAGCGTGGCTTTCGTACTCCAGTAGCAAATAATGCCCAAGCTATCCGTGATGCCTTAGAAGCTGAAGGTTTGCAGTTTATAGCTGGTGGGGTAGTTGAAAGGGGTATGCTGCAGCCACCTGAAAATGTAAAACCTGGTTCTTTGATGCGCTGGATTAATGCAACTCACCTTTCACAGTGGGGTGAACGGAGAGATGGTCAGAGTGGTATTCCTGAATTATTACGACGTTTAATTTTTGCAACAGTAGGTCCTGCCGCAAAAGTTCATTTCCCATCAGATGAGAGTGTGCAATATCCTGGTTGGGATGGTGAGTGTAAAACGAGTTTGGGTTTGGGCTTCGTTCCTGAGGGTGATTCTGTTTGGGAAATTGGTGCTCAACGTACCTCTATCCGCGCTAAGGCAGAAGAAGATTTTAATAAAAGATCTGGGAATCCACTCGGGTATAGTCCAGATAAAACAACGTATGTATTCGTTACTCCACAACGCTTTCCTGGTAAAAATAAGTGGGTAGAGGAGAAAAAAGCTCTCAATATTTGGCTGAATGTCTGTGCCATTGATGCTGATGATCTTGTCCATTGGTTAGAAATTTATCCTGCGGTCGCTCAGTGGTTGTCAGTAAAAATAGGTCATCGGCCACAGGGATTACGTAATATTGAAGAGTCATGGAGCGAGTGGATTCACGCAACGAGAACACCTCTCACTCCCGATGTTATCTTGGCCGGACGTGATGAAGAACAAACAAAAGTCCTTAGGTGGTTAAGAGATTCACCGCAACAACTCTCGGTGCAAGCCGAAGCTCCCGATGAAGCACTAGCTTTTCTTTATGCATCTATAAGTCCTCTGCCTGAAGAGCATAAGCTGTTCTATTGGAGCAAATGTGTCGTAGTTGACAACGCAACAACCGCCCGGCAATTAGCTGGTTTAGGCACTCCATTAATCATTGTTCTCACTATTTCAGAACCGGGGATTGCACAATCTCTTGTTAATAATGGTCACCATGTCTACGCTATCTATGGCTCAGATGTGTCTCATCTATCCGGTCATTCAATACGCCTCCCCCGCCCATGGAGATTTGAGCTAAAAATAGCATTAACTCATGCTGGATTAAATGAGGAGGATGCTCATCGTTATGCCCACGCATCAGGCCGCAGTATTACGGTATTAAGGCGCTTAATGCCCATAGCCCCAAACTATAAACCACAATGGGCTGAACATGTTTCATCTGAGCTTATTGCCGCAATGTTCGCGGGGAGCTGGGATGAAACCTCATCTCAAGATCAAAAAATTATTAGTGATTTAGCTGGTTGCTCTTATGAGCAGGTAGAAGAAATATTGGCACCGTTAGCATCCACTTTTGGTGGTCCATTAATTCGCTCTGGTAATCTTTGGAAAGTAGTTTCATTACGAGATCTTTGGACTCAAGTAGGTAATCAGCTAACTTCCCACCAACTAAAGCGCTTTGAGAATACATTCCATTCGGTGGTGAGCACCATTGATCCCCATTTTGAGACTCAACCTAATGCCGATACCTTCTATGAAGATAATAGCGTAGGGAAACCATCAGGTAGCATCAGACGTGGCTTAACAGAATCGATGATTGCCTTGGCTGTTTTCCCAGAGGTAGCAACGCTTATTACGGATGTATCTTCTCATGTGAATAGTGCGGTGTATAAGTTGCTTAATAATGCAACTGAGCCACTTTGGTGGTCTTTGTCTCAGGATTTCCATAATCTTGCAGAAGCAGCCCCAACGGTATTTCTAGACGCTGTAGAAGCTGGGTTGGAAGGCGATTCACCTCAGATTTTGTCATTATTCCGAAGTGATGAAGGGATAATGCAACCCACAGAGTATCTTTCAAATTTGTTATGGGCATTAGAGATGTTAGCGCGTAGCCCGCGTTATCTAATGCAATCTGCACTTTTACTGGCTTGGTTAGATGATGTTGATCCCGGAGGTCGATGGGGAAACCGTCCAGCAGTTTCTTTAAGGCGGATTTTTGTTAGTTGGTCACCACAAACTTATGCTAATTCATCACAACGTATTAAGGTCATTGATCGGATCATATCGCTGCATCCAATTGCTGGTTGGAAGTTATTGCTCGCATTAGCACCTCGTTCACACGATACTTCAGAACCTTCTTCTATGCCAAATTGGCGTGATTTCACTCCTAATGAGCCGGAGTCGATTACCTGGTCCTCTGTTGCAACAGCAGCATGTGAAATCGGTGAAAGATTATTAATGCATATAAATGGGAGGTGCGAACGGTGGTTTGAACTTTTCCACCTTTGGGGGAATTTTGATTCAAACTGGAAATTTTCAGCAGCTAAGCAATTAACTGATTACTCCCTGAACCTCACATCTTCTGATGAAAAAGAAAGGTTGTGGAATGAGTTACGGCATTTTTTACAGAGAAACCGTGGCTTCAAAGATGCTCCATGGGCTCTGTCTGAAGAAGAATTAGCACCGTTGGATGCTATATTTCTTTCACTAACACCAGAAAATGTCGAGGAGCGTTTTCGCTGGCTATTTTGTGCAGGGGCCAATGAGTTAGGCGAAAATTATGATTGGCAAACACAACGAAATAGGCTCGAAGAGAGACAATTGGAAGCAGTAGAGTTCTTACTTGCAGAACTTGAATTTGAACAAATATTTCATTTCTCTTCAACAATTACGCTGCACTCCGATTTTGGTCTTGCTTTAGCGCGATCCTCAACAAAGTGTGGGCATAAACATTTTCTAATGAAAAAAGCTCTAATGTCTGGTGATTCAGATATAGCAAATATTGGTTTGGGAATTCTTTATGGACTCAAAGCCACGAAAGGCTCAGAAAGCGAAACTTGGGTTCAAGAAATATGGGAACAAGCTATAACTGATAATTGGGGGGAGTTAGCGGAAGTACGCATTGCCCAAGTATTACCACCTGTAATGTCGCTTTGGCTGAAAATAGAATCGAGACCAGTTAATATTAGTACAATATATTGGAAGACGATCCCTACATTTAGGCTTTCTGCAGATTTAGAGCTTGAGTATGTCATTGACCATTTACTTCTGGCAGACCGAAGTCACGATGCTCTTGCGTGGCTTGCTAATAATATAAAAATAGAACCAGAAGGCTCAGTTATTATTAGAGTAATGCATGCCGCTGCAAGCACTAAAGACTCTCCCAATAATGATAATACGATGTCGAGCTATTATATTGGTATTCTCCTAGATTACCTGGAGAGTGATGTAAATACTTCAAAAGAAGAACTTGTGAGGCTCGAATGGATTTATTTTCAAGTTTTACGGCATTCACGACATCCAGCCAGAAACTTACATCAGGCTCTTGCTAAAGACCCTGTATTTTTTACCTCACTAATGAAATTACTCTATCTACCTGAAGAAGATAGTGGTGTAGTTGAATCTGAACCGGCAAATCCTAAGCAGGCCCGTGATCTAGCAAGCCAGGCATATCAAGTTTTGCATGATTGGGCAATTGTACCCGGGACCGATGAGAACGGTACTATTGACTCTTATGCATTGATGTCGTGGGTCAAGCAAGCTCGCCAATTACTGAAGTCTGCAGGTCGTGGTGAAATAGGTGATGACAAGATTGGCATGATTCTCTCTGCCGCAAAAAGAAAAAAAAATGAAACGTGGCCACCAGAAGCAATTCGCGAAGTTCTTGAGTTTGCTAGAAGTCGAGCAATGGAGAGTGGTTTTGAAGTTGGTGTTTACAACCGCCGTGGCGTAACTGTACGCATGCCACATGATGGTGGGGGGCAAGAACGAATATTAGTAGAACGCTATAAACAAGATGCTGATGTTCTTAGATTTGAATGGCCTCGAACCGCAGCGTGCTTAGACCGCATTGCTATAAGCTATCAACAAGATGCAATTAGAGAAGATCACAGTGCGGACCAAGGTGATTGGTTATAAACCATCTTATCATAATTGTATTTATTGAGTTTTTTAAATATGCAAAGGAGATTACATGCAAAGAAATTTATTAAAATACTTAAAATTCTCTACAGGCAAAATAAGGAAATGTCAAGAAGAAGCCGTGGAGAAATTTTTTAAATTTAAGAAAAAAAATATTCGTGATAAAGCATGCTTAATTAACTTGCCAACGGGAGCGGGTAAAACAGGTGTCATAAGTTTAATATCACATCTAAGTAAAGAGCGAAATATTTTAATTATCTGTCATAGGAGAGCAGTTAAGGAACAGCTCTATAGAGAAGTATCAAGTAGATTTTTTAGAGTGACGTTAAACGATCCAGATATAAAATTAAAGAATACATTTAAAAACATTAATAATTTAAATGAAGAAGGTATATATATATCAACATTTCAAAAACTATCAATGTTATCACCAGAAGACCTAGATGAGACACAAAGTTTCTTTGATCTTATTATTATTGATGAAGGTCATTCTGAACCATCTCCTGTATGGCGAGAAATCGTACGACAATCAGATGCAATAAAAGTTGTAATAACGGCAACACCATATAGGAATGATCTTTTCGAATTAAACGTTGACTTAGATGATTATTTTATCTTTACATTTAAACAGGCTATTTCTGATAAAATAATTACTGAGCCAAATTTCATTCAAGTGAATTCAATGGAGAAAATGCTTCAAGAAGTACAGGTTTTTCTAGAAAAAAATGAAAATATAAAATGCATAATAAAATGTAAAGATGCCTATGATATATCTCAATACCACGAATCAATTTCTAAAAAATTCAAAACAGTAAGTATACATGAGACATTTAGAAATGATGAAGCTAGCGGTAAATTTAAATCAGTAAATTCCGCATTAAAATCTGACAACATAAGAGTTCTAATTCATCAACATAAACTTGATGAAGGTGTAGATTTGCCTGAAGCAAAATTACTAGTTTTAACCTATCAAGTTGGAAGTGGTAGAGAATTGGTTCAAACTATTGGGAGAGTTGTTAGGAATTACAATTCAATAGAACCGATGATAATAGATCTAGCTAGTTCATCCAATGAAAGAATGTGGCAAAGTTACCGCGTATTTGATGACTACATATCCACACCTAGCGGTTCAAAAGGATTTATAAAATCGCTAAGCACAACTAACCTAATAAAAGGATTTCTTGATAACTTCCCTGAATACAGCTACTTCTCTAGTCGTTTCAGAGAACGATTGGACTTGCAATCTATAAATGCCAATGATATTTCAATACCATTGGCATCCGTTTGCTTTATAGAAAAAGGGCCTAATTACTCAACTCCCCTTCTTTTGGATAAAATATATTGGGAACTGCATACACAAGGTTCACTCGTTAAAGAAATAAAAAATGACCATAATGTATTCATGTATCTATACATATCATTCAATAGCTCTAGGTATCTTTCTGATAAATTATTTTTTGAACCAAAGCTAGAAATAATAATAATTAAAGAGTTATCTAATAGCATAGCTATCTTTGACAGCGCTGGTGCCAAGTATGCAAATAGAATCGACTTAAATCTTGCAAAACCTATAAATATTAATAGATTAACAGCATTAGCTGCAGCCACTAAGGTCCGTGAAATAAAAGAAGCTCACTCAAGGGCTATAGGTACTGCAAAAAATAGACCGGAAGCGATGTCCTTAAAAGGTAAAAACCTAGAAAATATAAATAGCACTCAGCGCAATGCCATGTACACACTAACAACATTGAAAGTAGTTAATAAGGATGAACAAGGGAAAAATGATAGTAGTTTCTATATAGGGGCTAGGTCTGGTCGTGTCTCTGATCAAATGGAAAGGAATTTTAGTATAGAAGAACTATCTGAATGGATTGAGAAAATTGATTTAGGAACAGCAAAAGAAGCAACTAATAATGGCCGATTAATAAAATCATTCTCGCAACCCATTAATGAAAAACCCAACTCCGATATAGTTTCAATTATTCTAGATTTATCAGATTTCGATACCGAAGTAATTTCCGAAAAGAATTTTCTACCGGACTATTATTACCTTCAATATTCAGAAAGCGAAGGTGCGGAGTTATTTGTTGGTTCAAAACCATTTAAAATACACATTCAGTATGAAGAAGAGAAACATAGTTACCTTTTGACAACCACTAACAATTATGATGATTTCAACAAAATAATTTCTTATTTAAATAATGACAATTTTAGAATTCTTTTCTTAGACGGAACAACATACAGTGCGTCGAAATTTTATAAATTTTCACTTCCTTTTGAAAAAGGTATTACTGCTGAGGAAAGTTGGGCGGGACGTTCACTCATAAGCCTTCCAGCACTGCTTTCAAAGGGTCTTAAAGAAAAAGGAAAGTATGATGAAAAAGATATGTATATTAATACTACAAGCACAAGCTTTGATAAGAATTCTATATTTTATTTAATTGATCAATTAAAAAACCATTCAAATAGAAATGCTACTCTTCCACAATTGGGCCCCTTCCATCCTTATATTCCAAATTGCGATCTCGTTCTTTGTACTGACATGGATACAGAACCATGTGATTTTATCGTATCATCACCGGATAAATTATGTTTCATTCATGTAAAATGTGGAAAATCATTCAGCTCTCCAAAATCCTCAGCAGGAGCGATAGCAGAGGTCGGAAGTCAAGCAATTAAAAACTTAACCTATCTGATTTCACACTCAGATGCTAATATCCCAGGAAACTACTCTATTTGGGATAAAGCATGGCCGTCCCATAAAGCCAAACATAAACTTGAGTCTCGTTTTAGATTAGCCTTTAACGAAATTGGAAAGATCCCTAATAAAGAAAATAAACTTAAGGAAAAAACCTGGGAGTTAATATCTAATAGAAGAAAATCACCACTGTGCAATAAAGAAATATGGATAGTAATGGGCAACTCTTTTTCGAAAAAACATTTCATTGAAGAGATGTCAAAAGATACTGACCAGCAATCTGAAACAATACAAGCTTTTCAACTAATCGAAGATTGGTTAAGTAGTGCTGATGAGATGGGTGTAGATATAAAAATATTCACATCATAACAAACTCAATTCCCCGACACATTTAAGTGTGTCGGGGAAGTCATGGATAACCAATTCAACTGATTATTTTTTTAATGACTAATAAATGCCATTTACTCTCTGACTCCACAACAATAAGGAAGGGATAATGTTTTGATTCATGTCCTGACATCGCGCTGGTTAGATCCGCTGCGGGATTGTATTCCGTACGGCTGGTAACTATGGCGTAATGAAAGACTTCACCGGAGCAATGGCGAACCTTCTTGGTTTCTCTGTCGCACCACGGCTTACCGGGATGCTTACACTTCATTAGGGGCATATCCCTGGACTGAACACAGATTGCCCCCCCACTTATGCCCCAACTGTGATTTGAATCCAGTTGATACCAAAAGATAAGGTACGGGCTAGAAACTAGTCGTATACGGGCTTTGAGTTGGTTTCGGTAGACTTGGCAAAAGTTTGAAATGGTGCCGATTATGGAGTCGAACATACGAACTGTCCATTTCGAAAGTGAGCCAATTCCAAAATGAGTACAAGCATGAGTATAATGAAAGATAAGTAGAAATTAAAACAATAAATATCAATACAATACAATAAAGGTCACGGTTCAACGTCTAATTAATTTATTGTCTCATGAGGTTTCGCTAAATCTCATGAAGAGCGCAAAAGTATATAAAATCCACGCAATTGCGTGGATTTTTCATTTCACCGAGTCCTAATCATTCTTGTAACATCCTACACTTTTGTGCTTATTGCCTATCTTCACCAAATTTTTTAACCGCTGTTTGTTGTAATATTTTTGCCATATTTATAGTAACGAATTGGAATAAGTAACGACAACTTAGGGAATAACTCGATATAAACTCACCTTTGTAAGGGGGATGTTAAATATATATTAATTCCTGTGTTCCTGATTTTGCCCGGTAATAGAGAATTATTCTCTGAGAAGCTCATCATGATTGCACCATACAAATATCATGATGATAAGAGGATATTATTCATTGATTTAAACAAAATGACAAAATCCATAGACCCATAGTCTGGGTACTATATAGGAGTGGTATGGGCATCAAACAACACAATGGGAATACCAAAGCAGATCGTCTCGCTGAATTAAAAATCCGTTCGCCCTCAATTCAACTGATAAAATTTGGCGCTATTGGTTTGAATGCAATTATATTTTCCCCCCTGCTGATAGCTGCTGATACAGGAAGTCAATATGGCACCAATATTACTATTAATGATGGTGACAGAATTACAGGAGATACCGCCGATCCATCAGGAAACCTCTATAGTGTAATGACCCCAGCAGGAAACACGCCTGGCAATATCAACCTGGGTAATGATGTCACCGTCAATGTCAACGACGCCTCTGGATATGCAAAAGGAATCATTATTCAGGGCAAAAACAGCTCCCTGACAGCTAACCGACTCACAGTAGATGTTGTTGGTCAAACCTCTGCCATCGGCATTAACTTAATTGGTGACTATACCCATGCTGACTTAGGCACAGGCAGCACCATTAAGAGTAACGATGACGGCATCATTATTGGGCATAGCTCAACACTAACAGCCACTCAATTCACCATTGAAAACTCGAACGGTATAGGCCTAACCATCAATGACTATGGCACCAGTGTCGATCTTGGAAGCGGAAGTAAAATCACGACCGATGGAAGTACAGGTGTTTATATCGGTGGTCTCAACGGCAATAACGCCAATGGTGCTGCGCGTTTTACGGCTACAGACCTGACAATCGATGTTCAGGGCTACAGCGCCATGGGGATAAACGTACAGAAAAACTCTGTTGTCGATCTCGGAACAAACAGTACCATTAAAACCAATGGCGATAATGCTCACGGCCTCTGGAGCTTTGGCCAGGTTAGCGCGAATGCACTCACTGTTGATGTAACTGGAGCCGCGGCCAATGGCGTCGAAGTTCGTGGTGGTACAACCACTATCGGTGCAGATAGCCATATTTCTTCCGCGCAGGGCGGTGGCCTCGTCACCAGTGGTTCAGACGCGATAATCAATTTTACTGGCACGGCAGCGCAACGAAACAGCATCTTTTCCGGCGGTTCTTATGGTGCCTCGGCCCAGACGGCAACGGCTGTTGTCAACATGCAAAATACCGATATTACAGTTGATCGTAATGGCAGTCTGGCGCTGGGTTTGTGGGCTCTCAGCGGCGGTAGAATAACCGGAGACAGTTTGGCTATCACCGGCGCGGCAGGAGCCAGGGGAATTTATGCCATGACCAACAGCCAGATCGACCTCACGAGCGATCTGGTCATTGATATGAGTACACCCGACCAGATGGCCATCGCAACGCAACATGACGATGGTTATGCCGCCAGCCGCATCAACGCCTCGGGTCGTATGCTTATCAACGGTAGCGTTCTTTCCAAAGGTGGGCTAATCAATCTGGATATGCACCCTGGGTCGGTTTGGACAAGTTCCTCCCTCAGCGATAATGTCAATGGCGGAAAACTGGACGTTGCAATGAATAACAGCGTCTGGAACGTAACAAGTAATTCTAATCTCGACACGCTGGCGCTGAGCCATTCAACTGTCGATTTTGCCAGCCACGGGTCAACTGCCGGCACATTTGCCACATTAAACGTAGAGAACCTGAGCGGTAACAGTACCTTTATTATGCGTGCTGATGTTGTTGGCGAGGGTAATGGCGTTAATAATAAAGGGGATTTATTGAATATCAGCGGGAGTAGTGCTGGTAATCACGTATTGGCTATCCGCAACCAGGGCAGCGAGGCCACAACGGGAAATGAAGTTCTGACAGTGGTAAAAACCACTGACGGCGCGGCCTCGTTCAGCGCGTCTTCTCAGGTTGAGTTGGGGGGATATCTGTACGATGTGCGTAAAAATGGCACTAACTGGGAGCTTTACGCTTCCGGGACAGTTCCGGAACCGACTCCTAATCCTGAACCCACACCAGCTCCCGCTCAGCCTCCCATAGTCAACCCCGATCCTACGCCTGAACCCGCTCCCACGCCTAAACCCACCACGACCGCAGATGCTGGCGGCAATTATCTCAATGTCGGTTACTTATTGAACTATGTTGAAAACCGTACGCTGATGCAACGGATGGGTGACCTGCGAAATCAGAGTAAAGACGGTAATATCTGGTTGCGCAGTTATGGGGGAAGCCTGGACTCCTTTGCCAGTGGCAAACTGAGCGGCTTTGACATGGGTTACAGCGGTATCCAGTTTGGTGGGGATAAACGTCTCTCTGATGTAATGCCGTTGTATGTCGGTCTGTATATTGGCTCAACACATGCATCGCCGGACTATAGCGGAGGCGACGGTACCGCACGTTCAGACTACATGGGAATGTAAACAACGGCGTTAACGCCAACGGCACTGCGAATGGAATGAGCATCTCCCTGGAAGCCGGGCAGAGGTTCAACCTGTCCCCTACTGGTTATGGGTTCTATATAGAGCCGCAAACCCAGCTTACATACAGCCACCAGAATGAGATGACTATGAAGGCGAGTAATGGCCTCAATATACATCTGAATCACTACGAATCGCTGCTGGGGCGTGCCAGCATGATACTGGGGTATGACATCACCGCAGGCAACAGCCAGCTGAATGTCTATGTGAAGACTGGCGCTATCCGCGAGTTTTCAGGGGATACCGAATATCTGTTGAACAACTCCCGGGAGAAGTACAGTTTCAAAGGTAATGGCTGGAATAACGGCGTGGGAGTCAGTGCACAGT
>PPYF01157988.1_pt1 | contig 32536 bp, 30 predicted proteins | sample 1559871 | NCBI WGS metagenome assembly PPYF01 (sample SAMN08240021, study PRJNA423297) | Human gut metagenome, whole genome shotgun sequencing project.
AGCAGAATTTTGCCCCTTTAGAATTGACCCGCCGATGGAACCTGAACAGGAACACCTTTCCAAGCTTTATTCCGGTTCGAGTATCCAACGCCTTCCTGAATTAAATCCCAATTTACTTTTTGGCTTCCAGCCTCTCCGCCCAAAGCTTATCTGCCATTTTGGTCCAGGCTTCTGCATAAGGTTTGCATTTATCGCAGAGATGCTGTACATCTTCCGGTGACTGTGGGTCGGTAGAGTGGGCACCGGTCTCTTTTACCATCTTTGGTAAGCATTCCGGATTCTCAAGCATTGGACATGGGCGCAGCATATTGTCATTGAATGGCTGTCCTTTTCTGTATGCCTGGAAGATCGGACTCTTTAATGCATCCAGAAGACTGACTTCATGAATATTTGCATTTGAATAATGAATGAATACGCAAGGATCTACATCTCCCGCTGCATTGATATGCAGGTAATAGCGACCGCCTGCGATACATCCACCGATATATTCGGCATCGTTCTGGAAGTCAAGGCTAAAGATTGGTTTGGAACTTCTGAACGCACGAATACGTTCGTATACAGCTTTTCGTTGTTCCGGATTCGGCATGAGTTCCGGAGCAGCATCATTTCCAACAGGCATATAATGGAAGAACCAGATGAACAATGCACCTGCTTCAATGATCATGTCATAGAATTCTTCACTTGTGATATCTTTGTAGTTTGCGCTTGTGTAGCAGGTAGAGATACCGAATGGAAGATTATGATCCTTTAATAACTGCATGGCATGCTTTACTTTTTCAAATACACCCGGACCACGCCGTCCGTCATTGGCCGTCTCGAATCCTTCCAGACTGATTGCAGGAACGAAATTCTTAACTCTTAACATTTCCTGACAGAACTCTTCATCGATCAATGTACCATTTGTGAAAGATAAGAATTCGCAGTCAGGATGACGTTCACAGATCGTAATAATATCTTTTTTTCGTACCATAGGTTCTCCGCCGGTATAGATATACATATATGTACCAAGTTTCTTTCCCTGTGTTATGATATCATCGATTGTTTCAAGAGAAAGATTCAGTTTGTGTCCGTATTCAGCGGCCCAGCATCCGGTACAGTGCAGATTGCAGGCTGAAGTTGGATCTAATAAAATCGCCCAAGGAACATTGCAGTCTTCTTTTTCCTCAGTTTCCTTCTGAAGGGCAGAACCTTTCAAAGAAGCATTAACGATAAAGTTTGTAAAGAAAGTTTTTCGTACTTCCGGATCCAATTCCCATACTTTTGTAGCAAGTTCATACCAGTTTCCCTTTTCGGCGATTCCCTGGCGGATCGCATTACGCTGACCTGCATACCAGCCTTCCGGAGCAGCCTTGTCAACAATGCTCATGACTTTTGGAATATTTGTTTCAGGATCTTTATCCATGTACTTAAGTGCTGCCTGAATAGCGGAAGCAAAGGCGGCGTTTTTGATTGTGTCTACAACATTCATAATGTTACCTCCTCATCTTACTGCATTATATTCTCTATGCAGTTACCTTATCTTAAAACTTTTGATTTCCAGATTCAAGCAAATGCGACATTAATCGTATATTGTCGTTTTTTTGACAAAAAGGAAAAAAGTATCATAAATAACGATAAAAGATTCAAAACTTAAATTGTACTTATAAAAAAACGAGAATTTTTAATTATACTTATAAAAAGGGGTGGAAAAATAAGACGGTTTTATATATAATAAGGATAGAAGCGTTCAAAAACACAAACGAAAAGGAGATGTATTCATGGAAATGTTATCAATCGAGAAGGAACTGCAGGGCAATTCTTACCCGGGACGTGGCATTATTATAGGAAAGAGTGCAGATGGGACCAAAGCTGTAACTGCTTACTTTATTATGGGAAGAAGTGAGAACAGCCGTAACCGTGTGTTTGTAGAAGAAGGGGAAGGCATCCGCACACAGGCATTTGATCCATCCAAACTGACTGATCCAAGCCTGATCATTTATGCACCGGTACGAGTACTTGGCAACAAGACGATCGTAACCAACGGAGATCAGACAGATACCATCTACGAGGGCATGGACAAGCAGCTTACATTTGAACAGTCACTCAGAAGCCGTGAATTCGAACCAGACGGACCGAACTACACACCTAGAATTTCTGGTGTTATGCATATTGAAAATGGAACATTTAACTACGCAATGTCAATCCTAAAGAGCAACAACGGCAATCCGGAAAGCTGCAACCGTTATACATTTGCATATGAGAATCCTGCAGCAGGAGAAGGACATTTCATCCATACATACAAATGTGACGGCAATCCGCTTCCGAGCTTTGAAGGAGAACCAAAACTGATCGCAATTCCGGATGCTATGGATGCATTTGCCGACAGCTTATGGAACAGCCTGAATGCGGACAACAAAGTATCATTATTCGTACGCTATATTGATATCGCGACAGGTACATATGAGACAAAAATCATCAATAAGAACCAGTAAGAGGAATTGATAAGGAGAAGAGATATGAACGAATTAGAACTGAAATATGGATGTAATCCGAACCAGAAACCTTCCAGAATCTATATGGAAGACGGAAGTGAACTGCCAATCAAGGTTCTGAATGGAAGACCGGGATATATCAATTTCCTGGATGCATTTAACGGATGGCAGCTTGTAAGTGAGTTAAAGAAAGCAACCGGACTTCCGGCAGCTACATCATTCAAACATGTATCTCCTGCAGGTGCCGCAGTCGGACTTCCACTGAGTGATACGCTTGCAAAGATCTACTGGGTAGATGATCTCGGAGAATTATCTCCGCTTGCATCTGCATACGCAAGAGCAAGAGGCGCAGACCGTATGTCTTCTTTCGGAGATTTTATTTCTCTGTCTGATGTATGTGACGTGGATACTGCCAAACTGATCAAACGTGAAGTATCCGATGGTGTGATCGCTCCTGGATATGAACCGGAAGCGCTGGAAATCTTAAAAGCAAAGAAAAAAGGAAACTACAATGTAATCCAGATCGATCCAGATTATGTACCGGCTCCGATCGAACACAAGCAGGTATTCGGTGTTACATTTGAGCAGGGAAGAAATGAATTAAAGATTGACGATGATTTCTTCTCAAATATCGTGACAGAGAACAAAAAACTGACAGAGCAGGCGAAAATTGATCTCGCAATCTCTATGATTACATTAAAATATACACAGTCCAACTCTGTATGTTTCGTAAAAGACGGACAGGCAATCGGTATCGGTGCAGGACAGCAGTCCAGAATCCATTGTACACGTCTTGCAGGAGGCAAAGCAGATAACTGGTGGCTCAGACAGTCACCGCAGGTTATGAATCTTCCGTTCGTGGATGGAATCAGACGTGCAGACAGAGATAATGCGATTGATCTTTACATCGGAGAAGATTACATGGATGTTCTTGCAGACGATGCATGGCCGGCAATCTTCAAAGAGAAACCGGAAGTGTTTACAAGAGAAGCAAAGAGAGAATGGCTGGATAAACTGTCCGATGTTGCACTTGGGTCAGATGCGTTCTTCCCATTTGGGGATAACATTGAGCGTGCGCATAAGAGTGGTGTAAAATACATTGCGCAGCCGGGAGGATCTGTTCGGGATGATAATGTAATCGCAACATGCAATAAATATGGTATGGTGATGTCATTTACAGGAATCCGTTTATTCCATCACTAATCGGGATATAATATAAGAGACACATCCTAAAGTTGATATGATATATGTCGCAGAAGGCGGGAAGGTTACGTAAGAGCGTAGCTTTCCCGTTTTTTATACAAATGAAGAAAAATGTAGCAGGATTCCGGCAGCTATCCGGCATTTATTTCTTCAAAAATAATTCTAAATAGGCTAAAATAGGAGAAAAGAAAGAAGGTGATGCAATGTCAGTGATAGAATTATTAATCGTATCCGTTGGATTATCGATTGATGTATTTGTAGCAGCGGTCTATATGGGGGCTGGATTTTCAAAAATCAGATGGAAGAATCTGATTCTTCTGAGTATCCTGTTTGGCGGTATCCAGTTAGGAACACTGGTCTTGGGCAATCTGATCACATTACTTCCATTATTGTCCATTACCAGGACGAAGACAGCGGCTGACAGATGGGAAGGTCTGACGGTACTGATCTTTGCTGCAATCGGAATCTATATGATTATCAAAGGAATAAAGAAAAAGAGCGTACTGGAACGGAGAAAAGACGAGATTGAATGGAAGAAAACAACGCTTCTGGCCATGGTGACAAGTGTGGATGCATTCTTTGTCGGAATGGGGCTCGGTTTTTTAGATACAGCGATGATTGAGGAGTCACTGGTGTTATTTCCGGTGACGGTTCTGGAAGCCGTGATTGGTATATTTGCAGGATACAGATTGGGATTGAAAGAAAACAGGCGTGCATACTGGATTGGAGGAGCTCTCCTTTTACTTGCCAGTTTTGATGTGATTCTCCATTATTATATGTGAAAAATGGAGCAATTTGACAGTAGATTTTGTCGGATAACAGGACTATAATTATTTATTACAGAATATCCGAGATAAATTAGGTGATGAGATGGAGCGAAAAAGTGAATTGACAAAAGCACTATTGGGGGAAAAATTTAAAGAACTGGTAGCGAAAAAAGGATTTGAAAAACTGACGATCAAGATGATCACAGATGCAGCAGGGGTAATTCGCCCGACATTTTATAATTATTTTCAAGATAAATACGAAGTGATGGAATGGCTTTTGTGGGAAGATGTATTTAAAGAAGTCTCGAAGCTTATGGAGCAGGAACGTGGAATGGAGTCCTTAAAGCTGCTGTTCCGGAAATTTGAAGAAGATAAGACTTATTACGAAAAAGTATTTGAAGTGACCGGTCAGAATTCTTTTGAGGAGATGTTATATGGACGGATTTTTAATATGGAAGAAATTCTGGTTAAGAATCATCCGTTAAAACATGTAAGAGGTATGCCTCATGTAGATGAGAAGATATTTCTGGAATTTCATGCAATATCATTGGTGAATGGATTAAAATACTGGCTTATTAGGGAAAGCAAAAATATTTCGTCAGGGGAGGCAATGGAATTTTACCGTTATATGATGTCACATTCGATTCTGGATCTGTTGGATATTGAAAAAACGGAGAAGAAAAAGTAAAGGGTTTCACTACACAGAGTGGAACCCTTTTCCTATAATCTCGCTGGTATTGGATATCAGTAAGAATGCACCAGTTGGCTCGCTGCATACCACGTGGAAATACTTCGAGCGGTTCAGACTTTCAATCAGACTGTCGATCAGTGTCGAACGCATCGTAAGACCGAGCAGTGAATAAAGACCCGTCTTAATGTCAAATACGAAGAAACCGGCGATTGTGAATAAGATATCGGAAGCAAGCAAGCCTTTTCCGATGTCAACGCTGGTGTATTTCTTCAATATCATGGCAATAACATCCGTGCCCCCGCTGGATGCTCCGATATTGAACAGAATGGCCGAACCGATGGCAGGAAGTACAATCGCGAAGATCAGTTCCAGCAATGGTTCGTTGGTAAGCGGGTGGCTCATTGGATAGATACGTTCCAGTCCGGACAGCGTGACAGAAAGTAGGATACTACTGTATGCAGTCTGTGCAGCAAATTTTTTTCCGAGAACGAAAAGCCCTATGATCAGAAGGAGCATATTCGCAATGAAGGAAAAATCACTGGCCGAAAGAGGAGTGAACTTGGCAACGAGTACCGCAAAACCGGTGATACCACCAAACGTGAAGTTGTTGGCGAACTTGAAAAAGTAGATACCCACTGCCATGATCAACGTACTGACAGTGAGTAATGTAAAGTTTTTTAAATGTTCTTTCATTTGAAAATTCCCCAGTTTTCCTTTTGTAATTATTAAATTTTTATATCTTCAATGATTGTAACGCTCATATATGGAAAAGTCAACGGATTGGTGATATATTATTAAGAGACAAAATATTCAGAAAAATGACGGGGAGGACAAGAAAAAATGAAACTTTTTTGGCAGAAGGCGGAAGTTCAGAAGTTTGAGCACGCAAAAGATTTTGCAGAAGAGTATAATATAGGAAAGAAAGACTTTATTCTTGCAAGTAAAAGCACGTATGAGGCGTATTTTGCAGCGCTTGGATTAGAGGCACATGTAGAATATAAAAGCAAATATGGAAAAGGTGAGCCTACGGACGAGATGATCGATGCATTACTGGCAGATTTCCGTAAGACAGACTGTGACAGAATTATTGCAATCGGAGGAGGAGCAGTTATCGATATGGCTAAGATCCTGGTGCTCGCAGGAGATTATAGTGCGGAAGAAATCTTTGGAAGAAAGGTTCCGCTTAAGAGAGCAAAAACGTTGATCGCAGTACCAACTACGTGTGGTGCGGGTTCTGAGGTCTCGAATGTATCAATCGCAGAATTTACAAAGCTGCATACCAAAATGGGGCTTGCTGTCGACGAGATTTATGCAGACCGTGCGGTATTGATTCCGGAATTGCTGACAGGACTTCCATATTCATTTTTTGCAACGAGTGCGATCGATGCATTTATCCATGCGATTGAATCTTATGTGTCTCCGAAAGCTACTTTGTATACACAGATGTTCAGTATGAAGGCAATGGAGATGATCATGGAAGGCTTCCGTAAAATTGCAGAACATGGAGAAGCATTCCGAATGAATCTGCTGGATGACTTCCTGACGGCAAGTAACCTTGCCGGAATTGCATTTGGCAATGCCGGAACGGGAGCGGTACATGCCATGTCTTATCCGTTAAGTGGTGTCTATCATGTTACACACGGAGAAGCAAATTACCAGTTTCTTACAGCGGTATTTGCAAAATATCAGGAATTGGATCCGGATGGAAGAATCAAGAAATTAAATAGTTTCTTAAGTAATGTTTTAGAGTGCGATGCAGACTTGGTATATGTGGAGATCGGAAAACTTTTGGATCAGATCATTGCAAGAAAACCATTGCATGAATATGGAATGAAGGAAGAAGAGATCGAGAGTTTTGCTAAGACTGTAGAAGAGACACAGCAGAGACTTCTGAATCAGAGTTATGTAAAACTGACATGGCAGCAGATGGCAGAGATTTATAAAGAACTGTATTAAAGGTTGAATGGTTTATTCCGCATCGGAACATACTATCCTTCATAAGAGGAGGATAGAAATAATGTATAAGTATTTACCCATTACGGATGTATACGCAAGAGAAATACTTGATTCAAGAGGAAATCCGACGATAGAAGTGGAAGTGCTGGCAGGAGATGAATTCTGCGGTCGGGCAAGTGTGCCATCCGGTGCATCGACCGGAAAGTATGAAGCACTGGAATTACGGGATAAAGAAGAACGGTACGGAGGGCTTGGCGTACAACAGGCAGCAGATCATGTTAATGCAAGGATTGCACCGGAAGTGATAGGTATGAACGTGTTGGATCAGGCGGCAGTCGATCAGACGATGATCAGGCTTGACGGGACAAAGAACAAGTCCAATCTCGGAGCCAATGCCATGCTTGGCGTGTCTCTTGCGACTGCAAGAGCAGCGGCCGGGGCGCTTGGACTGCCGCTGTATTCGTATCTTGGCGGTACGAATGTAAAGAAACTTCCGGTTCCGATGATGAATATCATGAACGGAGGTAGACATGCGGACAATACGATCGATATTCAGGAATTTATGATCATGCCTGTAGGTGCAGGAAATTTTAAGAATGGACTTCAGATGTGTGCAGAAGTATATCATGAACTGAAACAGCTTTTGAAACAGCTGGAATATAGTACTGCAGTGGGAGATGAAGGTGGATTTGCACCGGATCTTCATAATGCGGATGAGGTTTTGCGCCTGATGGTAAAAGCGGTAGAGAAAGCAGGATACCAGCCGGGAAAAGAAGTTGCGATCGCACTGGATGTAGCTGCATCGGAATTGTATGATAAGAATTTTAAGAAATATGTTTTCGACGGTGAGGCGAAGAAAAAAGGGTACAAGATTGTCCGTTCAGCAGAAGAACTGATTGATTACTATGAGGAAATGATAGAAAAATATCCGGTTGTATCCATTGAAGATCCGTTAGATGAAGATGACTGGGAAGGATGGAAAACTCTGACAGACAGGCTCGGAGAGCGGGTACAGTTAGTCGGTGATGATCTGTTCGTGACGAATACCCGAAGGCTTGCGAAAGGAATACGGAGAAAAGCAGCCAATGCGATACTGATCAAGGTAAATCAGATCGGGACTTTGACAGAAAGCTTTGAAGCAGTGAAGATGGCGCAGAATGCAGGATATAAGACTGTGATCTCACACCGGTCAGGAGAGACTGCAGATACCTTTATTGCAGATATTGCAGTAGCGGCAGAGGCAGGGCAGATTAAGACCGGGGCTCCATGCCGGTCAGAACGGGTGGAAAAATATAATCAATTGTTGAGGATTGAAGAAAGGCTGGGAGATGTGGCTGAGTATCAGAACCCATTTGTACAAAAGACGGATGAGTTGAAAGATTCACTTGCCTTATAAGAAACCCTGTGATAAAATAAATGTGGTTTATCCGCAGGAGGTGTGAATAGTGGACATTTTAAAGATTGTATTAATGATAATATTTGCAATAGACTGTATCGCATTAACCATAGTCGTGTTAATGCAGGAAGGTAAGTCAGCAGGGCTTGGTGCCATTAGTGGTATCGCTGATACTTACTGGGGACAGAACAAGGGACGTTCTATGGAAGGTGCACTGGTGAAGTCTACAAAATTCCTTGCGATTTTGTTTATTGTACTGGCAGCAGTGTTGAATTTAAAAGTATTTGCATAGGATAGAGCATATTTTTAGAAGATGAAAGGGACACTCCTGTATGGGGTGTCCCTTTTTCGACGATGCAGGAGAGTATATGAATATGAGTAAGAAATTTGATAAGAGAAAAAAAGTCGTCTATGACCTGATCTGCGACGATTTATATACACCGATGAAATTTAAGGAACTGGCCATGCTTCTGCGTGTGGCAAAAGAAGACAGGGATGAGCTGCGCCAGATACTGGAATCACTGGAACAGGAAGGAAAGATTTATCTTTCCAAGAGAGGAAAGTACTGTAAAGGACATGCAAAGCGTCTGACCGGCGTGTTTCGTGCAAGCCTTAAGGGATTCGGTTTTGTTGTACTGGATGAAGATGGTTCGGCAGATGTATTTATCGGAGAAGATGATATCTGTGGGGCGTTCGACGGAGACCATGTCGAGATTGTGCTGACAAAAGAGCCGGAGGGAAGAAGCCGTGAAGGAAAGATTGTGAAGATCCTGGAGCGTGGACTTTCGAAAGTGGTCGGACTGTATCGTATGAAGCCGGGCAAAAAGTTTGGATTTGTAATTCCGGATAATCAGAGACTGGATCAGGATATATTTGTACCGGTTGAAAAATCAAGAGGAGCAGTGGACGGACATAAAGTTGTAGTGGAACTGACTTCTTATGGAGAAAATGGGAAAAAACCGGAAGGAAAGATTGTGGAGATCATCGGACATCTGAATGACCCTGGGACGGATATTATGTCAATCGTAAAGGGGTATGATCTTCCGGTAGAATTTCCGGATAAAGTGTTAAGACAGGCAGAACGCGTAGCAAAGCCGGTCAGTGAAGCGGATATGAATGGAAGAAAAGACTTGCGCGACTGGCAAATGGTCACGATCGATGGGGAAGATGCAAAGGATCTGGATGATGCCGTGTCACTGGTAAAAGACGGTGAAAATTATATTCTGGGTGTGCATATTGCAGATGTAACAAATTATGTGCAGGAGAATAGTGCGCTTGACAGAGAAGCTTTAGAAAGAGGAACCAGTGTTTATCTCGTAGACCGTGTAATCCCGATGCTTCCACATACGCTTTCGAACGGAATGTGTTCATTAAATGCAGGTGAGGACCGGTTGGCATTGAGCTGCATTATGACGGTAGATCCGTCAGGAGAAGTGATTGCCCACGAGATTGCCGAGACGGTAATCCATGTGAACCGCAGGATGTCTTATACCAGTGTGAAAAAGATCCTGACTGATCATGATGAAGCTGAAACAGAAGAATACAGGGAACTGGTTCCGATGTTTGAACGGATGCAGGAGCTTTCCGGTATTTTAAGAGCCAGAAGAAAGAAACGAGGCTCGATTGATTTTGATTTTCCGGAGACCAAGATGATTCTGGATGAGAACGGAAAGCCGGTCGATATCAGACCATATGACAGAAATGTTGCGACAAAGATCATTGAAGATTTTATGCTTCTGGCAAATGAGACGGTGGCAGAAGACGGTTACTGGCAGGAACTTCCATTTTTATACCGGTCCCATGAAACACCGGATGAAGAAAAGATCCGTACGCTGGCAACATTTATCAATAATTTTGGATATTCTATGCACATAGGAGTAAATGAAATTAGACCAAAAGAAATTCAAAAGTTGCTTACAAAAGTAGAAGATACTCCGGAAGAGGCAATGATCAGCCGACTGGCATTACGTTCCATGAAGCAGGCAAAATATACGGTGGAGAATGATGGACATTTTGGACTGGCAGCTAATTATTATACACATTTTACTTCTCCGATCCGTAGATATCCGGATCTTCAGATTCACCGGATTATCAAAGATAATCTGCGGGGAAGAATGAATGCGGATAAGATGGAACATTATCGGTCTATCCTTCCGGAAGTGGCAAAGCGTTCCAGTGAGATGGAGCGTCGTGCAGATGAAGCAGAACGTGAGACAGTCAAATTAAAGAAAGTAGAATATATGCAGGCGCATATAGGAGAAGAATTTGAAGGTGTGATATCAGGAATAACAAAATGGGGCATGTATGTGGAACTTCCGAATACGATAGAAGGTCTGGTTCATGTAACGAATATGACGGATGATCATTATGAATATAATGAAGAACGCTATGAGATGATGGGGATGCATACACGGAAAGTGTATAAACTAGGCGAAGGACTAAGAGTCCGGGTGCTGGATGCAGACCGTCTGATGCGTACGATTGATTTTAAGATTGTAAATCAGGGAGGTGCCGGAGATGGCGAAGAGTAATGACAAGATGGTTGCAAATAATAAAAAGGCATATCATGATTATTTTATTCTGGATAAGATCGAAACGGGAATTGCTCTGCACGGGACAGAAGTGAAATCACTCCGTATGGGAAAATGCAGCATAAAAGAATCCTTCATCCGTATTGAGAACGGAGAGGTATTCATATATGGTATGCATATCAGCCCTTATGAAAAAGGAAATATCTTCAATAAAGATCCGCTCAGAGTCAGAAAATTACTTCTTCATAAATCAGAGATCAACAAACTGATCGGTAAGACAAAAGAAAAAGGAATGGCGATCGTGCCTTTGAAAGTCTATTTTAAAGGAAGTCTTGTAAAAGTAGAGATCGGTCTGGCAAAAGGTAAGAAATTATATGATAAACGTCAGGATATCGCAAAGAAAGACCAGAAGCGTGAAGCAGAACGCGATTTCAAGATGAAACTCAGATAGAATACAGACAGGAGAGGACAAAATGGTACCGACAAAGAAAGAAGAATTAAGAGATCTGGTCACACAGACTACAATGGAGACTTATGAAGAGCTGACTCCGCATCTGGTACAGCTCATTAATGAGACAAACAGCAATCCGGAACTGACAGAGAGCCAGAAACAGGATGAGATTTCCTTACATATGATGGGATTTGTAAAGTCCTGTACCAATGAGATTATCATTGAAGTGCTTGGAGAAATCCTTGGACTGTGAAATTGTGGAAAAAATATGAGAAAAATAAAATCTGGTTGTGATAATTGAACGAAATTATATATAACAACAGAAAAATATCAGAAAATTCCTTGACAAAGAAAGTTCTGAGCGTTAAACTACGGGACATAAAGCAAGGGCGCTTCGAAAATAATATTTCGAGGCGCTTTTTCTTTTTGACAAGATGAAGGAGGAACTATTATGACGAAAGAAGTATTATCAGCCATACAGGATGCTGTAGGCACGCAGGTATTTGGAATCTGGTTTCTGATCGGTGCAGCATTGGTGTTTTTCATGCAGGCAGGATTTGCGATGGTAGAGACAGGATTTACCAGAGCGAAGAATGCAGGAAATATTATTATGAAGAATCTGATGGATTTCTGTATCGGAACTTGTGTATTTATCCCGCTTGGATTTGGAATTTTACTTGGTGAAGATGCATTTGGTGGATTTATCGGAACTCCGACACTTGGAATTTTTACAGATTATGCAAATTTTGACTGGTCTAATTTTGTATTTAACTTAGTGTTCTGTGCAACAACGGCAACAATCGTATCCGGAGCAATGGCAGAACGAACAAAATTCTTATCTTATTGTATTTATTCAGCTGTTATTTCAGCTATTGTATATCCAATCGAAGCACACTGGATCTGGGGAGGCGGATGGCTTGCAAGTCTAGGCTTCCATGATTTTGCCGGATCATGTGCGATTCATATGGTAGGCGGTACAACTGCTTTTATCGGAGCTGCAATGGAAGGTGCCAGAATTGGTAAATTCACAAGAAATAAAGAAGGAAAAGTCACAAAAGTACATGCATTTCCTGGACATAATATTGTAATCGGTGCACTTGGATGCTTCATTCTCTGGTTTGGATGGTATGGATTCAATGGTGCGGCAGCAACAACCGGATCACAGCTTGCTTCAATTTTTATGGCAACAACGATCGCACCTGCAGTAGCAACGGTTGTATGTATGATCTTTACATGGGTCAAGTATGGAAAACCAGACGTTTCTATGTGTCTGAATGCTTCGCTTGCAGGTCTGGTAGCAATTACAGCACCTTGTGATGTCGTAGATGCAGCAGGATCCGTTATTATCGGTGTTGTAGCAGGACTGCTGGTAGTATTTGGAGTATGGTTCTGTGATAATGTAGCTCATGTGGACGATCCTGTCGGTGCAGTTGCAGTTCACTGTTTAAACGGTATCTGGGGAACAATCGCAGTTGGTCTTTTTGCAACAAAGACAGCACCGGAATGTACACTCAAAGGTCTGTTCTACGGTGGAGGGTTCCATCAGCTTGGATTACAGCTTCTTGGTGTTGTAAGTGTTATGGCATGGACAATTGTGACTATGACAATTGTATTCAAAATAATTGATAAAACCGTTGGACTGAGGGTATCAGAAGAAGAAGAAATTGTTGGTCTGGATTCAAAAGAGCATGGTCTTGCATCTGCATATGCAGGATTCAGCTTGATGGATATCACAGAAGGAAGTATGAGTGTCAATGAAAATACAGAGCTTGGTGAAAATGATTATGATGAAGCGTCAGATGTACAGCGAGCAGCATCTGTTAAAGTAACCACACCTGTAGATCCGTCAACAGGTATACATAAAGTAGTCATCATTGCAAAACTTTCAAGATATGAGAAACTGAAGACAGCCCTTAATGATCTTGGTGTAACAGGTATGACCGTCACCCAGGTTATGGGATGTGGAGTTCAGAAAGGTGCAGGTGAGAAATACCGTGGAGTTGAGATGGATGTAACGGTACTTCCAAAGGTTAAGGTAGAAGTTATCGTCGGAAGCATTTCAGTAGAGAAAGTGATTGACACTGTGAAGAGAACACTTTACACTGGGCATGTCGGAGATGGAAAGATTTTTGTTTACAATGTACAGAAAGTTGTGAAAGTTCGTACCGGTGAGGAAGATTACGAAGCATTGAAGGATGTAGAGTAAGGGGATTGTTTACGGTATTATACTGATTTGCAGCGAAAAGAGATGTATATGATATAATTTCATGTACGTCTCTTTTTAGATGATTTTTATATTTGTTTTTTAGATTACATAAGAGGCTTGACAAATAAAACAACTTGAGATTATAATTAAATTTACGTAAAGACAGTCTGCAGACCAGAAGAAAGCATTTAGATTTAGGGCTTGTACTGGTTTCGACGGGGGTCTGGAAGTTGGAGAAGCCATCCGTAGCGGGACACTACGTTAAAAGTTCCACTAACTCCCGCCAGGTCCACTATAATATTAAGTAATACGGAGAACGTGTCATGGGCGGGTTTTCTTATATACTTAAGAACACAGAGGAAAGTCATAGTTTCTGAAGAATCGGTAAACTAGGGCTTTTCTTTTTATTTACGCGAGCAACGAGCCAAAGTCCGTGCTTGCACGAGACCTTGGCGACTGCCGCGATAACTTGAGAAACTCGCGAAGCGTGTTTCTCATAGTTCGTAATTATGAAAAACAAGGAAGCAACAAAATAAGAGAAGAAACAAATAGATTAACAGGAGAGTATTATGAGTGAGAAATCGTTGAGTAAAAATACAAGAAAAAATGTGATCCTGCTGCATATTGCAGTTATGTGCTTCAGCTTTTCAGGAGTAATCGGTCAGTATGTACAGGTACCGGCAGTACAGGTGGCAATGGGAAGAGTTATCTGTTCTTCACTGCTTTTGCTGGCAATATCTCTGGTCTGCAAGGATAAGCTGACGCTTGATTCAAAGAAAGATTATGGTCTTATGATCATGACAGGTGCGGTAATGGCAATTCACTGGTCAAGCTTCTTTCAATCCATCCAGACATCGTCTGTAGCAATTGGAACGATTACATTCTCTACATTCCCGCTGTTTCTGACGTTTTTAGAGCCGTTATTATTTCATGAGAAGATTCGTGGCAGGAATATTTTGAATGCACTGATCCTTCTGCTGGGAGTATTGATCACAATTCCGGAGTTTTCTGTGGAGAATAAAGTAACGGTCGGAATCATCTGGGGAATGATTGCGAGCTTTACATATGCAGTGATGACATTGTCGAACCGGTATTTTGCCAACAGATATAAAGGACGTACAATCTGTCTATATGAACAGGGAACAGCAGCTGTTGCACTGCTTCCGGCACTGGGATTGGTGAAAGCGGACTGGCGTCCGGTGGATTTTGCAGGAGTTGTAACGATTGGCTTTTTGTGTACGGCAATTGCATATTCTTTATATGTAACGGCGCAAAAGGGTGTGAAAGCACAGACAGCGGGAATTATCTCAGGAATGGAGACGGTGTATGGCATCGTATTTGCACTTCTGTTCTTAAGAGAGATCCCGACAGTCAGGGAACTGGTCGGAGGAGCGGTGATACTTGGAATTGCATTTTATTCGTCCCTGCACAGTGAGGATGAATTGTAAGAAATTTTTAAGAATTGTATCGGGAAATATTTAAATCATGAGCGGTATAGTATGGCTGTAAAGAAAAAGAGGGGAGAGACGAAAGAAATGGAGGCAGAAAAAATATTAGTAGTAGATGATAATAAAGAAATCGTCTATTCCATCAGTGAACTGTTAAAATATGAAGGCTATGAGATTTTGAAAGCTTATGATGGTATGGAAGCACTGGATATCATGGAGCGGGAGAATGTAGACCTGATCCTTCTGGATGTGATGATGCCAAGGCTCAATGGTCTGTCGGCGTTGATGAAACTGCGTGAGAAAAGCAGGATCCCGGTGATCATCCTGTCGGCCAAGACAGAAGAAAGTGATAAGGTATCGGGACTTACGCTTGGGGCAGATGATTATATCGAAAAGCCATATAATCCGGCAGAATTGATTGCAAGAGTGAAAGCACATTTACGCAGATACCGTGTATGGAGTAACATGGAAGCGGAAAAAAAGAAAGATCCGGATCAGATTGTGAATGGCGGACTGGTACTTGATAAGAAACAGAGAGTGATCTTTGTTGAAGGAGAAGAAGTGCATCTGACGGCAACGGAGTATAAGATCCTGGAGCTATTGATGGCGCATCCCGGGCAGGTATTTCCGGCAGAGCAGATTTATGAGAATGTATGGCAGGAAACAGCAGATTATACTGTAGAGAATACTGTAATGGTACATATCCGTCATATCAGGGAAAAAGTGGAGATTGATGCGAAGAAGCCAAGATATGTAAAGGTGGTGTGGGGAATTGGATACAAAATGGAAAAATATGGTAAAAGCAATTAAAAAGTTTATAAAAGAATATTATGATTGCGTATTTGGATTTCTGCTGTTTATAATTGGAAGCTTCCTGTTCTTTGTGACAGCAGCGGATGGGGATGGAATTATGCAGCCGGATATATGATGGTAGCAACGGTGTTTATAGAATATATCTGCTGCCGGGAAGTAATCCAGAGATACTGGAGAAATGAGCTGGATCAGATCATGGAGCAGACGGAGAGCTTCTTTCAGAAGCGTCTGGAACAGGCGCTGGAGATTGAACGGAAGAGTCTGGAAAAGGTATCGAGAAGTGACCAGTTAAGAGTAGACTTGATCACAAATGTATCGCATGATCTGAAGACACCGCTGACTTCCATCGTCGGATATCTGGAACTGATCAAAAAAGAAGAATTAAGTGATGTAGTGAGGGACTATGTAGACGTGATATCGACAAGAGCAGGAAAGCTTGGTGAGATGATCAACAGCCTGTTTTCGATTGCAAAAGCGAGTAGTGGGAATGTAGAACTTCACAAAGAAACTTTTGAACTTAATCGTCTGATGGAACAGATATTTGCAGATATGGATGACCGGATAAAAGAAAGCGGACTGAAATTTGTAACTCAGCTTACGGAAGAAGATACGGCAATTTATTCTGATAATTCATATTTTTACCGGATCTGCCAGAATTTGGTGGAAAATACGCTGAAGTATTCGGCGAAAGGAACCAGGGTATTTGTCAAGACATATAAAAAGGAAGCGGGAACAGATCAGAAAATGGTATTTGAGATTACGAATACATCCGGATATGAGATGGATTTTGAAAAAGAAGATATCATCGAACGGTTTTCAAGAGGCGACAAGGCAAGAACCAGTGAGGGTAACGGACTGGGACTTGCAATCGTAAGTACCTATGCGAAAGCACTGGGAGGAGAATTTGATATTAAGATTGACTGTGATCAGTTCAAAGCAATCGTTTCGATATAATAAAATGTATAAAAGCAATCTAGATCCCGGAGAAGGGAATGCAAAGGATGGTGTACGCAGGACGCCATCCTTTCTTAATATGTATGTACCCGGTTTTTCTGAAAAGTCCTGTAAAAGAGTTTCGAAAATGATTTCGTTGACAAATAAATAAGTTTAAACTAACATTAGTTATATAAAAATAACTAATGGAGGAGAACGATGTTTCTGGAAATAAGAGGAATCAAAAAATCATTTGGAATAGGAGACAGCCGCGTAAATGTGTTGAAAGGGCTGGATCTGAATATAGAAAAAGGGGAATTCTGTGTCTTACTGGGGCCGTCGGGGTCTGGTAAATCAACATTACTGAATATCATCGGAGGAATTGATGGTGCGGATGAGGGCAGTATCACGATTGAAGGTGAACGTCTGGAAGATATGACAGAGAAAAAGCTTTCTATGTATAGAAGAAAGCATCTGGGATACATATTCCAGATGTATAATCTGATACCGAATCTGACGGTACGGGAGAACATTGAAGTGGGGGCATATTTAAGTGAGCAGCCATTAGATGTGGATGAATTATTACATACGCTGGGACTTTACGAACATCAGAGAAAACTGCCGAATCAGTTATCAGGAGGACAGCAGCAGAGAACTGCAATCGGACGTGCAATCGTCAAGAATCCAGATATTCTGTTGTGCGATGAGCCGACTGGCGCGCTGGATTATCATACGTCCAAGGAAATCCTGAAACTGATCGAGACGGTAAATCAGAGATATGGCAATACGATTATCATGGTTACACATAATGATGCGATCAAAGACATGGCCGACCGGGTAGTAAAGTTAAGAGACGGAATGATTCGGAAGAATTACAGAAATGAAGTAAAGATTCCGGCGATCAATCTGGAATGGTAAGGCGGATTTCTGGTGGCAGATGGAAGTATGATTCGGGCGTACAATGACAGTTTTCAGAAATATAATATAGAAGATGGGTATTTCCGGACGAAAAAGAAGCTGACTACAACTCAGAAAGAAGACATCGAAAAATCGGATGTAAAAATATATGAGAATTTTTATATAGAACAAAAGCTGACGAACGGAAGCACTGTGCGGTTTTTTAAGAACCGGAAAGATGTAGATAAGGTATGTCTGATGAAAGGAAGGATGCCGGAAAAGTCCGGTGAGATTGCCGTGGACCGTATGTATGCAGAGAATAACAGCCTGGAAATCGGGGACAGGGTAAAAAGTGGAAAGAAGGCATTTCGGATTACAGGACTTGTGGCTCTTTCGGATTACAGTGCATTATTTCAGAATAATAATGATACGATGTTTGATTCTGTAAAGTTTGGAGTGGCGATCGTTACAGACAAAGATTTTGAAGCATTAAACCAGGTGAAACTACAGTATAATTACGCCTGGGTTTATGATAAAAAACCAGAAACAGAGAAGAAAGAAAAGAAAATGGCAGAAGATCTGATGGAAGACATGACTGGTGTTGTGACTCTGGAAAGTTTTGTGCCGCAATTTCAGAATCAGTCGATCTGTTTTACCGGGGATGATATGGGAAGTGACCGTGCGATGATGGTTATGCTGCTTTATATTGTAATAGCAATTCTTGCATTTGTCTTTGGAATTACGATTAGTAATACGATAAGAAAAGAAGCCGGAGTTATCGGTACGCTTCGTGCATCCGGGTATACAAGACGTGAACTGATCATACATTATATGTCGCTTCCGGTTGTGATCACGCTGATCGGTGCGCTGGTTGGAAATATTCTTGGATATACGTTATTAAAGCAGGTATGTGCCGGTATGTACTATGGAAGTTACAGCCTTCCGACATATGTAACGATCTGGAATGCGGAAGCATTCTGGATGACGACGGTTGTGCCGGTTATTATTATGCTGACCATTAACTATGGTATTTTATATTACAAATTAAGGCTGTCACCACTTAAGTTTATAAGAAGAGATCTTTCTTCCCGAAAACAGAAGAGAGCGGTACATTTGAGCACAAAGCTTGGAATTTTCCGAAGATTCCGTCTGAGAGTTATTTTCCAGAATATCAGTAATTATATGGTGCTGTTTGTAGGAATCCTGTTTGCCAATCTGTTATTATTCTTCGGATTGTTGCTGCCATCCGTATTGGATCATTATCAGGAAGAAATTCAGGGAAATATGCTGGCGAAATATCAGTATATACTTGAGGTTCCGACAGAGGCAATGAGCGACAGTAAACTGGAAAGTTTACTGTCGCTGATGCAGTATTCCAACGGGACAGAGACAGAGAATAAAACTGCAGAAAAATTCAGCGCATATACATTAAATACAATTCCGGGACAAGCGAAGAGTGAAGAAGTGATGCTGTACGGAGTAGAACCGGACAGCAGATATATCAAGGCAGATCTAGGGAAAGGAGTCTATGTATCAGCTGCATATGCAGACAAATATCAGGTGGAACCGGGAGATAAGATCACGTTAAAAGAGAAATACGAGCGGAAACGTTATACATTTAAAGTAGACGGAATCTATAATTACAGCGGAGCTGTCAGTGTATTTATGAGTCGTGATAAGCTGAACAGGACATTTGATCTTGGAAATGATTATTATGCAGGGTATTTTTCAAATACAAAGATCAGGGATATTGATGAGAAATACATCGGCACCGTGATTGATCTGGAGGCATTGACGAAGGTTTCGAGACAGCTGGACGTATCTATGGGAAATATGATGGGACTGGTCAATGGATTTGCAGTCATGATCTATATGATCGTCATCTATCTGTTATCAAAGATCATTATCGAGAAAAATGCACAGTCTATCTCTATGACAAAGATACTTGGATATACGAACGGAGAGATCAGCAGGCTGTATATTATGTCGACAATGCTTGTGGTTATCATAGAACTGCTTATAAGTCTTCCGATTGAAAAGGCAGTGATGAATGTGATCTTCCGTGCGATGATGATGTCAAGTATGACAGGTTGGATCACACTGTGGATCGATCCGAAAATATATGTGGAAATGTTCCTGATCGGATTTGTTACTTATGGGGGAGTAGCGCTTCTTGAATATCGGAAGATCAGAAAGGTTCCGATGGATGAAGCGTTGAAGAATGTGGAATAGGAAAAATCAGAGGGCATGAAATCAAAGCCGGCTTGTATGTGTAAAGAATAAATACAACAACTGTCTTGTCACATGTAAATAACAGTGGTATAATGTGACAAGTTTAAGCGGTCAGAAGAATATATATGGAGGGACTGTCCGTAAACGGAAAGCAGTATAGAAAAGAGGATGTTGTATTATGAAACTGAATGTAGATGTAGTAATAGTCGGAAGTGGGGTTGCCGGACTTTTCAGTGCCTTGAATTTACCTGAAGAACAGGAGATCATATTAATTACCAAATCGGATCTGGAAAGCAGTGATTCTTTCCTTGCGCAGGGGGGAATCTGTGTATTAAGAGATGAAAAAGACTATGACAGTTATTTCGAAGACACGATGAAGGCCGGACATTATGAGAACCGGAAAGAATCTGTGGATATTATGATCCGCAATTCCAGAGATATTATTAATGATCTTGTGAAATACGGTGTAGAATTTGAAAAGAAGGACGGAAAATTTGCCTATACAAGAGAAGGTGCACATTCCAGACCGAGAATCCTGTTCCATGAAGATGTGACAGGAAAAGAGATCACCAGCAAGCTGCTTGCGCAGGTGAAAAAGCTTGAGAATGTAAAGATATATGAATATACAGAGATGACGGATGTGATCATCGAAAATGGAAAATGTGTGGGAATCAAAGCAGAGAATGAAAACGGAACATACGAAATCTATGCGGAGAATACAATCCTTGCAAGCGGCGGAATCGGTGGAACATACCAGCATTCGACAAATTTTCCACATCTGACAGGAGATGCGATTGAAATAGCAAAGAAACACAACATTCGTCTGGAACATCTGGATTATGTACAGATTCATCCAACGACATTATATTCGAAGAAACCGGGAAGACGTTTCCTGATCTCAGAGTCTGTGCGTGGAGAAGGAGCAGTTCTTTATAATAAGAATAAAGAGCGTTTTGTAGATGAGTTGCTGCCAAGAGACGTGGTGACAAAAGCAATCAGGGAAGAGATGAAAAAGGATGGAACCGATTATGTATGGCTTTCTATGGAACATATACCGAAAGAAACTATTTTAAATCATTTCCCGAACATTTATGAACACTGTCTGGAAGAAGGCTATGATGTAACAAAGGAATGTATTCCGGTCGTACCGGCACAGCATTATTTCATGGGCGGAATCTGGGTTGATTCGGATAGCAGGACGTCTATGGAGCATTTGTATGCAGTTGGAGAGACAAGCTGCAATGGTGTTCATGGTGCGAACCGCCTGGCAAGTAATTCCCTTTTGGAAAGTCTTGTATTTGCAAAACGTGCAGCAACAAAGATCAAAAAGGAAGAAACTAAGAAAAATTTGTCTGAACGAAAAGTAGTGTAAGATGGTATAATGAGTGCAGCGTGTGAATGCACGGATATGAAAGAGATAAATACAAAGCAGGGTAAAGGAGCACAACATGAATAATATAACAATGACATTACAGGTAGATCATCTGATCATGGAGGCATTAAGAGAAGATATTTCAAGCGAGGACGTGACCACCAATGCGGTCATGCATGAAGCTGTAACAGGAGAAGTAGATCTGATCTGCAAGCAGGATGGAGTGATTGCAGGGTTACAGGTATTTCAGAGAGTTTTCGAATTGTTAGATAAAGACACGAAAATAGAATTTTTCTGCAAAGACGGTGATGAAGTAAAGAACGGGCAGTTAATGGGAAAAGTAACCGGAGATATCCGTGTCCTTCTTTCCGGAGAGCGGGTTGCACTGAATTATCTGCAGAGAATGAGCGGGATTGCAAGTTATACACGTTCGGTGGTTTCACTTCTGGGAGAGAGCAAGACAAAACTTTTAGATACCAGAAAGACAACTCCGAATATGAGAATTTTTGAAAAATATGCAGTCAGAGCAGGCGGCGGATATAATCACCGTTATAATCTGTCTGACGGTGTTCTGTTAAAGGATAATCATATCGGAGCAGCGGGAAGTGTAGCAAAGGCTATTCAGATGGCTAAAGAATATGCACCATTTGTACGCAAGATTGAAGTAGAAGTGGAGAATCTGGATATGGTAAAAGAAGCGGTAGAAGCGGGGGCAGATATTATCATGCTCGATAATATGTCCACAGAGGAGATGCAGGAGGCAATCCGCATCATCGATGGACGCGCGGAGACCGAGTGTTCCGGTAATGTAACAAAAGAGAATATCGGCAGACTGACTGCGCTTGGTGTAGATTATATTTCCAGCGGGGCATTGACACACTCTGCTCCAATTTTAGACATTTCCTTAAAGCATCTTCATGTGGTATCATAATGTAGTTACTGTGTATAGAGAAAATACATGGACAGGCAGGTCATTTAGAAAAAGAACATGGGAGGTGGCAACAGGAAATGCATGGATCTGAAAGAAGAGAGCAGATAATCAGACAGATTCAGGAAAGTAAAGCTCCGGTATCCGGAACAAAGCTTGCTTCCTTTTATAATGTCAGCCGTCAGGTGATCGTGCAGGATATTGCACTGATCCGGGCAGCAGGATATGAGATCATATCTACAAACCGCGGCTATATATTGAATCAGCCGAAGACAGTGTGCCGGATATTTAAAGTCCAGCATACGGATGAACAACTGGAAGAAGAACTGAATACGATCGTTGATCTGGGAGGATGTGTGGATAATGTAGTGATCCATCACAGAGTCTATGGAAAAATGGAAGCGGAACTGGTCTTAAATTCCAGAAGAAAGGTTGGCGCATTTATGGAAGATATTCGGAGCGGAAAGTCAAGTCCGCTTAAGAATATCACATCTAATTATCATTATCATAAGGTCAGTGCCGACAGCGAAGAGACGCTGGATCTGATCGAGCAGGAACTGAGGGAAAAAGGATTTCTGGTAGAGGAAAGACGACAGGTAGTGTAAAATTGACAGAATAATTGAATGAAACATATGGTATTTTCTGACGGAAACAGGTATAATAGGGACAAAGAAATCGTGATATTTTCATCCGAAGGAGGGATACCTATGACGACACATAAGATTATAACAATAGGCAGACAGTTTGGAAGCGGCGGACATGAGATTGGCAATCTTCTTGCAACAAGACTGGATATTCCGTTATATGATAACAATCTTGTCAGAATGGCAGCAGAGAAGATGGATATCAGAGAAGAGACAGCAAAGGCGATTGATGAGACATCCCTGAACAGTTTCGTATCCAGTTATCTGATCACACCGATGGGATATTCTTCCTATATTAATTCGGAAGAATACGTGCAGCCGTTATCTGAGCAGATGTATGAACTGCAGACGGAGATCATCAAAAAGCTTGCAGAACGTGGGCCATGTGTGATCGTGGGAAGATGTGCAGACTATATCCTGAAGGACAATCCAAACTGCATTAACGTATTCATCTGTGCTGACCGGGCTGACCGCATCAAACGTATAGCGGAAAGATACGATGTGTCTGAGAAGAAAGCTCTGGATCGCATCAAACGTATGGACAGAGAACGAAAATATTATTACGAAACTCATACAGGACAGGAATGGGGAAGCATCAGTTCTCATGACATATTACTGAATGCAAGCCTTCTTGGGATCGAAGGAACGGTTAATGTGCTGGAAGGAATCTATAAAAGATAACGGACAATGAAATGAAAGATGTAATAAGAAATGAGCGGTGTAGGCCGCTCATTTCTTATTGCCCTTAAATATTATGATTTAAATCCGAGTACCGTTTCTGTATTCTGAATATAATTTCAGATGCATGCATTCTGTATGGCATACTTTTACAATATCCTCATACTCTTTGCAATCCGGAAGTATTTTCATAAGCATGTTAGGCATATTATGAAAAATATTACGGTTAAATATACAGGGATCGTTCAAAAGTACTCATATGGCCACATCCTTTCTATGAAAATGGTCTGTATATAATGAATTATACAGAAAAAAGACTGAAAATTACAGGGTAAATGAGAAAAATATACAAAGTAAGACTACATATTTTGCTTGAAAAATACGACCATAACATCTAGAATAAAAATGTTATGAAAAAAAGAATAAAGGAGAGACGGTAGATATGGAAATGTTTATTGATATATTACTGGATGCGGCAATCGATTGCGTGAAGATGCTTCCATTCCTGTTTCTTGCATTTCTGCTGATAGAGGCACTGGAGCATTATTCCAGTGATTTTACAAAAAAACTCATGGTGAAAGTAGATAAGGCAGGACCGGTTGTAGGAGCAATCGTAGGATGTGTTCCTCAGTGTGGATTTTCGGTTATGGCAGCAAATCTGTATTCGGGCGGAATCATTACGGTTGGAACATTGATCGCAGTGTTTCTGGCCACATCGGATGAGGCAATACTTATTATAATGGGAAATCCGGAATATGCAGGAAAGATCGGTGTGCTGCTTCTGGCAAAAGTGATCATAGCAATTATTGCAGGATATCTGGTAGATATTTTCTTTAAAAAAGAAATTGCAGTGCCGCATCATGAAGGAGAACTCTGTCATGACTGTGGATGTCACAATCATTCGGCTGGAATAGTAAAACCTGCACTTCGCCATACGGGAAAGATTTTTTTGTATCTGTTTGTATTTACGTTTGTTTTAAATCTGTGTATTGACATACTTGGAATTGACAAGATTTCAGCTATGATGCTTGGAGATACTGTGTTCCAGCCGGCAATTGCGGCTTTGATCGGCCTGATCCCAAATTGTGCGGCGTCTGTGATTCTGACACAGCTGTATCTGAGCGGGGCAATTTCTTTTTCCTCTGTGATCGCGGGACTTTGCACGGGAGCCGGTATCGGGCTTGTAGTATTGTTCAAAGTGAATCCGGATAAGAAGGAAAATATAAAAATTATAGCAGTATTGTATGTGATTGCTGTGATCGCAGGTCTGATCCTGGAGCTGACCGGAGTGTAGAATGCTGTCTGTGGCATAGAATTGCATTTTTGGAAGAATGTGTTATAATATTGACAACTAGGTGATGAGGCTTAGAGAGATTTAGGAGGAAATGAAATGGCTACAAAAAAAGTAACAACAGCAACCACAAAGGATGTAACTGCAAAAGTAACTGCACCAGTGACAAAGACATCAGAAAAAGCAGAGACAACGAAGAAAGCAGAGACAGTAAAGGCAGTGGCAGCAACAGAGCCGAAGAAGATAGAGAAGGAGCCGGTAAAAACAGCAGCTCCAAAGACCGAGCCAGTAAAACCGACTACAAAAGAAGAAATAGCTAAGCCGGAAGCAAAGAAGGCAGAGAAAAAAGTTGAAGACAAAGCTGTAAAGACAGAATCTGTCAAGAAAGCTGAAGCTGAGACAAAGACAGCAGCAAAGAAGACGACCACAAAGAAGACGACAGCAAAGAAGACAACTGCGAGAAAAACAACAGCAAAAAAAGAAATCAAAGTAAGTGCGTTTGTAGAATACTTTGGAAAACAGGTAGAAGAAAAAGATATGATCGCAAGAGTAAAGAAGGCATGGACATCTTCTGGAAAGAAAATCGGAGATATCAAGACGATGGAGTTATACATAAAACCAGAAGAATCTGCAGTATACTATGTTATTAATGGAACAGAGACAGGAGCAGTAGCATTCTAGAGGCGGATATAAGGAACCAAAGGCTGTGAATCTTCGGAGGCACAGTCTTTTCTATTTTTAAAGCATAATAAGGGGCAAAGGAGAAACGGGTATGAATATGGAGAACTTTACATCAGTTTTTAATTCGGCAGATGGGCCCACGAGTATATTTGTTGCAGGGAAGACACCGGAGATAATGGGTGTGCTGATTGCGATTGTTGTAGTGGGTGTGATTATTTCATTGTTTGGTCTGAAGCTTGTAAGAGTACTTTCGGCGATGATGGGACTTGGAACCGGAGCAGTGATCGGAGCAGTGATCGGAACAGTGGCAGATCTTGATACGACAAAGATGGTTGCGACAATTGCCGTGTGCGGAGTGGTATTGTGTATCATGTGTGCAGTACTACGAAAATTCGGAATATTTGTTATGACTTTCTTTGGATCATGGGGGACATTTGTTACCCTTGTGGAAGCGCGGTCAGTTATAGTACTTGGAATCTGCGCAGCGGTTGCACTGGTCATCGCAATACTGACAGTCATCTTTGCGGAATTCCTGGTCATCTTTGTAACCGGTATTGTAGGAGGAGTGGAAGCAGGAATGGCACTTCCGTTTCTTCTTGGGATGACAAAGATTGGCTGGATCGGATATGTAATGAGTGCAGCGATCGCAGTAATTGGCATCACGGTTCAGACAATGATGCAGTCGAGAAAGATCGGAAAGAGGGAAAAAATATTTTCGAAAAAGATCAAAGAACAGGTTTCGATGGAATCGGAAGTAGAAAAGGCCAGAATGCTTCTCGACGATGGAGATGTGGAAGAATCTCAGGAGGAAGAAACGGAAGCCGGAGATCAGGAAGATCAGGGAGAACCGGAAGATCAGGGAGAACCGGAAGAGACGGTGACAGAGATATTTGATATAGACGATGATAAGCCGGAGCCGGAAGATACAGATGATGAGGAAAATGTAGATGACAAAATGACGGATGTGCCGGAAGGCGGATTCCTGGATGAAGATGATGTCGAGATATTCGAGACAGACGATTCGGATGTCGTAGTTCTTCATGCGGATGATATTGACTAAAGCAAAAAATATATACCCGTTGCAGAAAATTAAGATCTGCAACGGGTATTTTTGTTATAAGGGATGTGCTATAATGTTGCTAAGAATAAAGTTAAGGAGGCTTACTTATGAAATTGGATATGCATTGCCATGTGCGGGAAGGCTCAGTAGACAGCAGGGTAAGCTTGGACGAATACATCACAACCCTGAAGGAAAAAGGATTTGACGGGATGCTGATCACAGATCACGATACGTATCATGGTTATCGTCATTGGAAATATCATATGAAAGGCAAGGTACATGAAGATTTTGTTGTGTTGAAAGGAATCGAGTATGATACTCTGGATGCGGGACATATCATTTGTATTATGCCGGAAGGTGTAAAGATGCGTCTTTTGGAAATAAAGGGACTTCCGGTGTCTGTTCTGATTGACTTTGTGCACAGACACGGAGGAATCCTCGGACCGGCACATCCATGCGGGGAAAAGTATCTGAGTTTTACTAATACGGGAAGGTTTTATAAATCACCGGAACTGATCAAAAGGTTTGATTTCATTGAGGCGTTTAATGCATGTGAATCAGCAGAATCGAATGAAGGAGCAAGGAAGCTTGCAGAGAAATACAAAAAGCCTGGAATCGGCGGAAGTGACGCACACAGACCGGACTGCATAGGGACAGGCTATACCATTCTTCCGGAAAGAGTGACCTGTGAGACGGAACTGATCGCCCTGATACGGAGTAAAGCGGCAATCGAGGCCGGAGGCGTGTTGTACGGAAAGACAGCCAAAGACAAGATGGGACCAGCGCATAAGATCCTGACGTATTCATTCTGGTTCTATAATAAGGGCGGGGCACTTCTGAAAAAACGGAAAAGAACCTTGAAAGGAAAGATTGAAAATCCGGCAACACCGATTGATCCGATTGAAATTCCATACCTGCATAATATAAAAAAACAGAAATAAAAAGAAGATGTATTTTTGAAAAATTATGCATTAAAATTTATAATTTCTTGCATGCCCTTTTTTACTGTGCTAAAATACAGTATAAAATTATGAGAATCAAGGAGGTAAAGATTCGTTATGGGAATGACGATGACACAGAAGATATTGGCAGCACATGCTGGTCTCGACAGCGTGACAGCCGGTCAGTTAATAGAAGCAAAATTAGATGTAGTCATGGCAAATGATATTACAGGTCCTATGGCATTACCAATCTTCAGACAGATGGCAGATAAAGTATTTGATAAAGATAAAGTAGTTCTTGTTCCGGACCATTTTACACCGAACAAAGACATTAAGTCTGCGGAGAACTCAAAAGCAATCCGTGAGTTTGCCAAAGATCAGGGGCTCAGCTGGTATTTTGAACAGGGAAAATCAGGAGTAGAACATGCAATTCTTCCGGAAGCAGGAGTGGTTGCAGCAGGTGAATGTATCATCGGAGCAGATTCGCATACTTGCACATATGGTGCACTTGGTGCATTTTCGACAGGCGTCGGAACGACAGATATTGCAACAGGTATGGCAATGGGAGAACTGTGGTTCAAAGTTCCAAGTGCGATCAAGTTCGTACTGACAGGGAAGCCGGGCAGATATGTAAGTGGTAAAGATATCATCATTCATATCATCGGCAAGATCGGTGTAGATGGTGCACTTTATAAATCTATGGAATTTACCGGAGACGGAATCAGGAATCTTTCTATGGCAGACAGATTCACAATGGCAAATATGGCGATCGAAGCCGGAGCCAAGAACGGAATCTTCCCGGTAGATGAGAAGACAGAAGAATATTTAAAAGAACATACAAAGAAAGATTATCATGTATATGAAGCGGACGAAGATGCGGAATACGAAAGTATTGTAGAGATTGATCTTTCAGAAGTCCGTCCAACCGTTGCATTTCCACATCTTCCGGGAAATGCGAAGACAATTGACGAGATCGAGGCAATGGAACCGATCAAAATCGATCAGGTTGTGATAGGATCCTGTACAAACGGAAGAATGGAAGATATGAGAAAAGCAGCTGCCATTCTTCAGGGACATACGGTTCATCCGGATGTACGTGTTATGGTCATTCCGGCTACACAGAAGATATACAAACAGTGTATCAGAGAAGGTCTTCTGGAAATTTTCGTAGATGCAGGATGTGCAGTCAATACACCAAGCTGCGGACCTTGTATGGGTGGACATATGGGCGTTATGGCAGCAGGAGAAAAATGTGTATCTACAACAAACCGTAACTTTGTAGGAAGAATGGGACATGTAGATTCTCTGATTTATCTGGCATCACCGGAAGTAGCAGCAGCAAGTGCGATCGCAGGATACATCGCAAATCCAGAGAAAGTAGGTGACAAATAATGAAAGCTTTAGGACATGTTTTTAAATACGGCGATAACGTAGATACAGACGTAATCATCCCGGCAAGATATCTGAATTCTTATGATGCACAGGAGCTTGCGAGCCATGCAATGGCAGATATCGATCCTGAATTCGTCAATAAGGTACAGCCTGGAGATATCATTGTTGCCAACAAGAACTTTGGATGTGGTTCTTCCAGGGAACATGCACCGTTATGTCTTAAAACAGCAGGTGTCAGTTGCGTTATTGCAGAGACATTTGCAAGAATTTTCTATCGCAATGCGATCAACATCGGACTTCCGATCATTGAGTGCCCGGAGGCTGCAAAAGCAATTGAAGCAGGTGATGAAGTAGAGATTGATTTTGACAGCGGTAAGATCTATGACAGAACAAAAGGAACAGAATTCCAGGGACAGCCGTTTCCAGAGTTCATGCAGAAACTGATCGCAGCAGGCGGACTGGTAAAATATACAAACAGTAAGAGAAAGTAATCATAATAAGGAGAGCGTTGGCATGGGTTTATATTACAAAAGTACAAGAAATTCTAATCTGAAAGTAACAGCATCAGAGGCAATTCTGAAAGGACTTGCTCCGGATGGCGGACTTTTTGTACCATCGGAACTTCCAAAGCTGGATGTAACAATGTCAGATCTGAAAGGAAAGACATATCAGGAGATCGCATATCTCGTAATGAAGCAGTTCCTGACAGATTTTACAGAAGAGGAACTGAAAAACTGTATTGATAAAGCATATGACAGCAAATTTGATACAGAAGAAATTGCGCCGCTCGTAAAAGTAGATGATACTTATTACATGGAATTGTTCCATGGTGCAACAATCGCATTCAAAGATATGGCATTATCAATCCTGCCGCATCTGATGACAACTTCGGCAAAGAAGAACGACGTTAAAAATGAGATCGTGATTCTGACTGCAACATCCGGAGATACAGGAAAGGCCGCACTTGCAGGCTTTGCTGATGTGGAAGGAACGAGGATCATCGTATTCTATCCAAAGAATGGTGTCAGCAAGGTACAGGAACTCCAGATGGTGACACAGAGAGGAGAGAATGTAAACGTAGTAGCGATCCATGGCAATTTCGATAATGCACAGAGTGGGGTGAAAGCGATGTTCGAAGATACAGAACTGGCGGAAGAACTCGCAAAGAAAGGCTATCAGTTTTCATCAGCCAACTCTATCAATATCGGACGTCTGGTTCCACAGGTGGTATATTACGTCAATGCATATGCAAAACTTCTGGAAAATGAAGAGATTGAAGATGGTGAAAAGATCAATGTGGTAGTACCGACAGGTAACTTTGGAAATATCCTGGCTGCATATTATGCAAAACAGATGGGAGTACCGATTGATAAGCTGGTATGTGCTTCAAATGACAATAAGGTATTGTTTGACTTCTTCCAGACAGGAGATTATGACAGAAACCGTGAGTTTATCCTCACTACATCCCCATCCATGGATATTCTGATCTCCAGCAATCTGGAACGTCTGATCTACAGAATCAGCGGGGATGATGATCAGAAGACGAAGGATATGATGGAAGCATTAAAATCAGCCGGAAAATATACGATCACAGAAGATATGAAGGAGCGTCTTGCTGATTTCGCAGCAGGGTACGCAACAGAAGAAGAGTGCGCAGAGAATATTAAAAAAGTATACGATAAGACAGGATATGTTATGGACACGCATACAAGTGTAGCGTCGTATGTATGCGGCTGTTATCAGAAGAACAGTGGCGACGATAAGAAATGTGTGATCGCATCGACTGCAAGTCCGTACAAATTCGTGAAGAGTGTGATGAGCGCAATCGATCCGAAGTATGCTGATCAGGATGAATTCAGCCTTCTGAGTGTTTTGGAAGAAACATCCGGACGTGAGATGCCACAGGCAATCAAAGATATTCTGAATGCTAATATCCTGCATGATCTGGAATGTGATGCAGATAAAATGAAAGACACAGTAAAGAATATTTTAGAAGTATAAAACTTTAATATTAAAAATAAATAAAATTCATAATTGATAAAAATTACTAAATGCAAGGTTTCTATAAAAATCTTGCATTTTTGAACTATATAAAAGAATAAAAGCAGAAAAAATAACGGATTGAGATATAGGAGTTGCAAAATAGTACTTTGAAAAGATTGTTAAAGTGTTGACTTTTGCGCGGAAAAATGCAATAATAAGGCAAATGCTGTTGTGGAAGAGTATGAAAAACCAGAATTTATAAATATACAGCAGTAAATAAAAGAAAAGAGGTTAAATGAAGATGGCTAAAATCGATTTAAGTAAGTATGGCATTTCAGGAACGACGGAAATCGTGCACAATCCTTCTTATGAATTATTATTTGAGGAAGAGACAAAACCGGAACTGGAAGGTTTTGAAAAAGGACAGGAAAGTGAACTTGGTGCAGTCAATGTAATGACAGGTATCTATACTGGACGTTCTCCTAAAGATAAGTTCATCGTAGTTGATGAGAATTCAAAAGATACTGTATGGTGGACATCTGATGAATATAAGAACGATAACCATCCTGCAACACAGGAAGCTTGGAACGCAGTAAAAGACCTTGCAATTAAAGAACTTTCTAACAAGAAACTGTATGTTGTAGATGCATTCTGCGGAGCAAACAAAGACACACGTATGGCAATCCGTTTCATCGTAGAAGTAGCTTGGCAGGCACATTTTGTAACAAATATGTTCATCAAACCTTCAGAAGAAGAACTTGAGAATTTTGAGCCAGACTTCGTAGTATACAATGCTTCTAAAGCAAAAGTTGAAAATTACAAAGAATTAGGACTGAACTCAGAAACAGCAGTAATGTTCAACATCACAAGCAAAGAGCAGGTTATCGTGAATACATGGTACGGCGGAGAGATGAAGAAAGGTATGTTCTCTATGATGAACTACTTCCTCCCACTTAAGGGAATGGCTTCTATGCACTGCTCAGCCAATACAGATCTGAACGGAGAGAATACAGCAATCTTCTTCGGACTTTCAGGAACAGGAAAGACAACACTTTCTACAGATCCTAAGCGTCTTCTGATCGGTGATGACGAGCACGGATGGGATGACAACGGAGTATTTAACTTTGAAGGCGGATGCTATGCTAAGGTTATTAACCTTGACAAAGAGTCTGAGCCGGATATCTACAATGCAATCAAGCGTAACGCACTTCTTGAGAACGTATCACTTGATGAAAATGGAAAGATTGATTTCGCAGATAAGAGTGTGACAGAGAATACACGTGTATCTTACCCGATCGATCATATTGAAAATATCGTGCGTCCTGTATCTTCAGCACCTGCTGCTAAAAATGTAATCTTCCTGTCAGCTGATGCATTCGGAGTACTTCCACCTGTATCTGTACTGACACCAGAGCAGACACAGTACTACTTCCTGTCAGGATTTACAGCAAAACTTGCAGGTACAGAGCGTGGAATCACAGAGCCTACACCTACATTCTCAGCTTGCTTCGGACAGGCATTCCTGGAACTGCATCCTACAAAATATGCAGAGGAACTTGTTAAGAAGATGG
>PPYF01544741.1_pt1 | contig 32530 bp, 24 predicted proteins | sample 1559871 | NCBI WGS metagenome assembly PPYF01 (sample SAMN08240021, study PRJNA423297) | Human gut metagenome, whole genome shotgun sequencing project.
TTCCTCCTTAGCTCAGTCGGTAGAGCGCGTGACTGTTAATCACGATGCCGTTGGTTCAAGTCCAACAGGGGGAGCCATTTAAGCACTGCAATCGCAGTGCTTTTTTGTTTTGCAAAACACGCTTAACACTGAACTGCGAAGTCGGCGGCAAAGGCAGAGAAGCGCCGCCGGTGGCGGAAGAAGCGAACAGGGTTTGGCGCAGCGGTCGGCTTTTTGCGAGAATACGAGCAGAAAAAGACGGGAACCGCAAGAGGAAGCGTGACACGGCTCACGATGCCGTTGGTTCAAGCGGGGCAGGGGGAGCCATTCAAGCACTGCAATCGCAGTGCTTTTTTGTTGCCTGAAATGCTTACACTGAGCTGCGAAGTCGGTGGCAAAGGCTTAGAAGCGCCGCCGGTGGTGGAAAGCGGATCTTTGTCAATAGTTGGAGCACGAAAAACAGAAAATTGCGTCAGCGGGTTCGGATCAAGAATCCGTTGATAATTTTTGATGAGAAAAAATGTAGAGAAGACGGTTACGGAATCTTCTGAAATTTCTGTAACTGTAAGCATTTATCTTTAAAACTTTGACTTTGTTATTGCAGCCTTCGGTAAAGCCGTTTGTGTAACTGTAAGCGAATGAACTGATAATGCCGTCAAGCCATGATTTCAGCGTTCGAGCACAATACGAAAATCTTCAAGCGAACTTATGTATCCACTCTGACAGCATTGCTTCAGCCTGTTCGGCACTGCTACGCAAAGCAGTGAAAAATTTTTCTTTCAGACAGTTTGCGCCCATAATATCCGCCGAATATAAGAGCATAATATTCACGGCTTTGTTTGCCTGCGTCATTAAAGTTACTGTTAAAAGGTCTGATGAGTGTTTCACTTATGTGAGGATAATTCAAATTATTAAAAAATATTTGCATTGAGGTTGTTGGTATATCTGCTTTTCCAGATACACTTTTGTATGTGCAGATATCGGCTAATTTTGCTATGATATCTGCTGATCATATATTGTTCCTGTTGCGGCGGCATAACTGAACATATATCAGTTTTCTTTTTCCTTTTGAATCCCGGTTAACCAACATTTATTATAGAGTCAATAAAAAAAGCCCGTATCGCCTTTTGAAAGGAGATACGGGCAGATATTCTTATGAAGCTTAGCGTAAGAACTTGAGGCTACGGATAATAGCGGGTTCTTTAGCCTTACCTGAGCAGATCTGGAAGAAGGCAATAATTTTGATTACCCACAGAACAGTTGACATAATACCATAAGCAACAGGTACTATAATTGTCCAGAACAGAACAAGTGTGCAGATAAGCATAAGTATATTTGCAACTTCAAACTTAAGTGCCTGTCTTACATGGAACATTGCATACTTCGATGAGTTGCTTGCAAGAAGGGCAATTATTATGCCGAATATACCCATAAGGTAGCAAAGCATTGCAAATACCTTGTTATCGGAAATATCCTTGGGATCAAATTCTGCCGTGTGATCGTAAGGATCATATGCGGGAGTAGCCGCATATATTCCCTGAGGGGGCACTGCGCCCTGGGGCTGTGTGTTGCCAAACTGTGTTCCGCAAGTTGTGCAGAATAATGCGCTGTCATCCAGCTGTGCGTTACAATTAGGACATATTTTCATATTAATGATCTCCTTTTTCAACTTTCCATAGACTATGGAATTTTTTCGGTGTCACACTGAATAAAGTGCGACAAAATCCTGATATAATTATAATATTTTTCTCGAGCAAAATCAATCCGTAATATAGCGGATCGAAAGATTTTGGTCATTAAAAACGATATTAATTTTCTGCCGGCTGTATTTTCACCCGGCAGAAAAATCATTTATTCGTCTTCACCGGTGTTTTGCTTTCTTTTTTTAAGAACTAACAGCACTACTATTGCGGCAGCTATCACAATGACGCCGCCAATTGTGCCGAAGAAAAGAACCTTGTTGTTGTAGAAACGTACAAACAGGTTGGTCGTTACATAGAAATCTGTAATTTCAACCGTCTGCTCATTTCCTGCAGCATCGGTGCAGACAACCTTTACCTTATGTGCGCCTGTTGAGTTTCCATCAATATCAAAGGTGAAGTTTCCGTCAGCATCTATTGTTTTTGCGATATCCTCAGCTGTCCATGTCTTGTATTCCTTGTCATAATCGTCAAGGTATACCGACATCGTTTTAAGAAGGATATTATCGCTTGCAGACATTGTTACTGTCAGCTTATCAACAGGATATGTCGAACCGTTTTCGATATTTGTCACAACAATATCGGGCTTTGTCTTATCTACACTGAACGAAATTTCCTTGTTCTTTGTATCAAGAGTATTTTCAGCCTTATTTCCTGCATCGTCTTCCGAGCTGAATGACAGTCTGTATATACCGTCATCGGCGAAATTTGCCGAATACACAGTGTAAGTGTATTCATACCACTGACCGTTGCCGCCCTTTACATCAATCCTGTAATCGTCGTCTTCCTTGAGCGTTATGGTTTCGCCGTTCTTGAAGAGGATTACCTTGATGTTTTTAAGCTGGTTTGCGTTGGTTTCTGTCATTACAACATCCTTACCGCTCTGCGTATATGAGCCGTTAAGCTCTTCTGTAGCCTTCGGTAGAGCATATGTTGAGCCGAAACGGTTGGCAGAGAACCTGATCGACTTGGTTGTAGTATTACCTGCCTTATCCGTAAGCGTGGCAGTCAGCGTGTAGATATCATCAACCTCTTTTTTCTCAGGGAAGTTGTTGAAGGTAAATATCTTTCCGTTGTGCTGATCGGAATATGCACCGTCAAGTGCAACAGCTTTTCTTTCTGCACCGGTGAGCGTTATACTTACATTTGCGTCATCATAGTTAGTATCCGCATATGAGATAACCGGGATAATTTCACCGCTGTTTGCTGAAAGATCTGCAACACCGCTGATCGTCAGACTCGGAGCTGTCTTGTCAACATAGAATGTCTGTTTTGCAAAGTCAGCTGCATCGTTGCCTGCCTTATCCTTAACAGCTATATCAAAAGTATAAAGACTGTCATTGCTGTAAGATACAGTAGCAGTGTGTCTGTCTCCGTTATCAGTCCAGCCGCTTACTGTGGGAAGTGCTGCGACGGTGCCGTTATCTGTCGCGGTAAGTGTTACCGTAACACGGCTTGCATCAAAGTTGTGCTCTGTAATAACTATAGTTGCTGTACGTCCTGCGTTGTAATAATTGCCGTTTGAGGCTGAATTGTTATCATAAGAAACATCAATTACGGGCAATGTCTTATCGACAGTGAACTTTTCAGGTGCTTGTGTACCTGCCGCATATACTGCACCATCGCTTCTGTTGTCTGCAAGGTCGGTATACTCGATACTGAACTCGTAATCACCGTCTGCTGTATACGGAATTGTGGCAGTCCATATTGTGTCATCGAGATTACCTGTGCCACCTGTCTTTTTCCAACCTGATACAGCAGGTATCACTCCGTCGGTATTTGTTATCTTTATCTTGACATTGTCAGATTTGAAATTACGTTCGGTAACAGCTATGGTTGCCACTCTGTCAGCCTTGAACAGCGACTCGCTGTCAACAGAGTTATTATTGTACGAAATGTTAATTTCGGGCTTTGTAACATCAATTGCTATCGGAACGTTTATCATTTCATTGGTTGTTACTCTTGTATTGCCGGCATTATCCGTTGCTGTAATTTCAACTACTACGTTATTGCTGTTGAAAGTTGCAGCATCAATATTAATACTGCCTGTCCAACTGCTTACAAGGCTGTCATTATCATAAACTGAGCCGCTTGTTATGCCTTCGTTTACATCAAAGAGCACGCCTGTTTCCTCAGCCTGTGTATCAGTAGTTGAAATACGATAGGTTATTCTGTTAATGCCTGAATAATAACCGTTGCTGTCAGCGTTATTTCCGCTGTATGCAGGATCAATTACATTAAGGTCAACAGACACGTCCTTATTGTGAAGTCCGTTCTTGTTAGCCGCTTCGGGCTTGATATCGATCTCCGGTGCGTAGGTTTCGCCTGTCGGCGCTTTGCTGTCAACAACAATACCTGTAGAATTTATTATTGTGACATTGCCCGCCTTGTCTTCGGCTCTGAAATAGATTACAAACTTTTCACTCGGCGATACTTTTACACTGGTGTTTGCATAAGCTGTCCAGCTGCCGTCGGCAGAATAACCTGCTACATCGTCAACCTTCTGATATGTGATGTTGTCAAGACCGCTTATGTCACAGTTTACACTGTACTTTACAGTCACGCTGTTACGATAGAACTTTTCAAAAGCAACACCCTTTGTTGCTTTTACAGACTCATTGTTAATTCTGATATCTGCTTTTGTCGGTGCTGTTTTATCAATCGTAAACTCACCGGGGGCTACTGACTTGCCGTAATTTACAGCCTTGTTTTTATTGCCCGCCTTGTCACTGTAAGATATATTGAATGTGTAATCCGCCTCGGTCGTGAATCTGATGGTTGCGGTATGCGTATTGCCGTTTGTCTTCCAGTTCTTCGCATTTTTCAGATAAGCGGTATAATCGCCAACTGTACCTGTTGCATTCTTGTTCGTTACTTTTGCGACAACCCTTGAAGCATCAAAATTATGCTCGTTTATCGTTATCGTTGCTGTACGGTCTGCCTTGAAATACTTACTGTTCTTGGCAGAGTTATTATCATAAGAAACATCTATTGTCGGTCTTGTCTTGTCAATGGTGAACGATGTGCTGTACGTTCCCGCCTTATTACCCGAGAAATCGGTATAATTGATCGTGAACGTGTAGTCGCCATCCTCAACAAAATCAAGCTTTGCGGTATGCACATTGCCGTTACTGTCTTCAAACGGAGTTGTAAGGTCTGCGTTCTTCAGCACAGTGGTGGTTTTCTTACCGTTGTCATCGGTTCTTACAACCGTGATTTTAAGATAATTCTTATCGAAAGCTTCTGTGAAGAAGTTTGCTTCGGTTATTTTGATCGTTGCGGTTCTCTTCGCGGTGTAGAAAGTAGTGTTCTTGCTATCGTGCTTGTTATTATCGTATTCTACGCTTATAACAGGTTTGGTATTGTCAGCTACTACTGTCTTGTCATCGCTCATACCTGTACTGTTGCCTGCACGGTCAAAGGCTATAAATGAGATATTGCCTCTGTACTGCGGAGCTATTCTGAATGTGATATACGCTTTGCCGTCTTTATCATACTTCACATCTTTTGCCGAAGCGGCGGTAACAGTCTTGTTGCCGTCTGTGCTGTAGGTAAAGTAATCAATACCCGATGTCGTATCATCAGCCTTAACAGTAACCGTTATATCCGGATTGAAGAATCCGAACGATATTGTTCTCAGAACGATATCGAGTACGCTTTCACTGTAGCTTATTACAAGATTTTCGGGGTTTGTTTTATCAACGGTAAACTTTTCGGGAACTTCTGATTCACCGTAATTAACGGCTTTGTTTGCATTTCCCGCCTTGTCGGTACAGCTTATTCTGAATGTATAGTCTGCATCGACTGAGAATGTTATAGTTGCCGTGTGCTTATCGCCGTCAGCGGTCCAGTTATTCGGATCGCTGAGATAAGCGGCATAATCGCTTACTGTATCCGTTGCGTTCTCGCTTGTTACTTTCGCAACAACCCTTGATGCGTCAAAGTTATGCTCCGTAATCGTGATTGTTGCGATGCGGTCAGCGTTGAAATACATCTTGTTGTTGACAGAATTGTTGTCATAGGAAACATCTATTGTCGGTTTTGTCTTATCAACAGTGAACTCACCGGTTGCAACCGAACCTTCGGCAAATGTTACAGAATTGTTTTCCGTAACGTGACCCGCTTTATCTGTACAGCTTATGCTGAATGTATAGTCGGCATTGTCGGAGAATGTTATTTTAGCGGTGTGTACATCGCCCTCACTCTTCCAGCTTTCCGCCTTTTTCAGATCTGCATTGAACTTATCGGATACTGTACCGTTTACGGTAACAACAGCTTCAACCTTTGCAGGGTCAAAATTATGCTCCGTGATCGTAATTGTCGCGGTACGATCCTTATCAAAATACTTATCGCTGTCTGCACTGTTGTTATCATATTTTATTGAAATAGCAGGAGCAGTTCTGTCTATCATCAGCTTTTCATTGCCGATATCAATTCCGGCTGTGATACCCTCATCATTTTTCAGATAAACAGTTTCGGCGTTTTCGTTTCCTTCTGTGCTTACGGTCAGATAATCAGACCATTCATTATCTGAAAGTGCGTTTGAACGGCTGATTTTATAACCGTCGGCAGGTGTTATTGTAATATCTCCCGTATACCATTTGCTATTGTTGTCAAGCTTAGCACCCGATAATACATAAGAATTTTCGGGAGTACCGAGATACGATATGTTAAGTGTGTACTTGGTCGATACTTCGTTATACTTATCGTCTGCCGCTCTTGTTGCTGTTACTGTAACTGTACCGACTTGTCCTTTTTTGAATGTGATATTGCCGTCGTTATCAATGCTTACAATGTCAGATGAAAGCGAATATGTTATATTGCCATTGCTCTGTCCGCCAGACGCCGCATTCTTAAACGACATACCGGTATTATAAGTAATTTTGTATGTATCATTATCATACTGTTCAAATTCAAAGCCTGTCTGATCTGCCCTGTTGATTTTCAGCGTGTAGCTTATTTCGGCAGAGTCGTTATAGCAATCATCGCCTGCTCTTACAGCCTTTACTGTAACCGTGCCGGCTTTGTTAATCTTTAGCGTACCTGTTTTGCTGTCAATAGTTGCAACATCGTTGCCGCTTGTTATCGTATAAGTAACATTGCCTGTACTCTGTCCGCCTATTGCCTCGTATGTGACCGTCAGATCAGGTTCATATGTTATTTCGTGCTGTGTTTCCTTAAACACAAAACCTGTCTGATCTGCCTTATTGATTGTGAGGGTATATTCGGCTGTTACTTCGTTATACTTATCGTCTGCCGCTCTTGTTGCCTTTACTTTAACCGTGCCGGCTTTGTTGATAGTAAGCGTGCCGTTGCTGTCGTCAATGCTTGCAACATCTTTGCCGCTTGTTATCTCATAAGTAACATTGCCTTTGCTCTGTCCGCCTGTTGCCTCGTATGTGAACGTCAGATTAGGTTCATATGTTTTTTTGTGCTGTGTTTCCTTAAACACAAAACCTGTCTGATCTGCCTTATTGATTGTGAGGGTATACTCAGCTGTTACTTCGTTATACTTATCGTCTGCTGCTCTTGTTGCCTTTACTGTAACCGTGCCGGCTTTGTTAATCTTTAGCGTACCTGTTTTGCTGTCAATAGTTGCAACAGTTTCGCCGCTTGTTATCGTATAAGTAACATTATCTTCGCCCTGATCACCGCTTGCTTTATTGCTGAACGTATTGTTTTTCGGATCATATGTTATTGCTCCGGGATTCGGCTTTTCAAAAGCAAAGTGTGTCTGATCCGCACTGTTTATCGTCAGTGTATACTCGGCTGAAGCTTCCTTATACTTAACGTCTGCCGCTCTTGTCGCCTTTACTGTAACTGTGCCGGCTTTAAGAATGGTAAGTGTGCCTGTTGCGCTGCCTATGCTTGCAACACCGTTGTCACTTGTTATCGTATAAGTAACATTGCCTGCGCTCTGTCCGCCTGTTGCAGCGTTCTCAAACGTCAGTCCGGGTTTATATGCTATTGCTCCGGGATTCGGCTTATCAAACGCAAAACCTGTCTGATCTGCCTTATTGATTGTGAGGGTATACTCGGCTGTTACTTCGTTATACTTATCGTCTGCCGCTCGCTTTGTTTTCAAACGTCAGTCCGGGTTTATATATTTTTGCTTCTGGATTCTGGTCCTCAAAAACAAAGTCTTCCTGATCTGCCTTTTTGATCGTCAGCGTGTAGCTTATTTCTTTGGAATCGTTATAGAACTCATCACCTGCTTTGACAGCCTTTACTGTAACCGTGCCGGCTTTTATTGTGGTAAGTCTGCCCTCGCTGTCAATTGTAGCAACTTCTGCATTATCTGTACTAAAAGTAACTTTACCGTCGCCTTTTCCGCCTGTTGTTTTGATTTCATACTTCTTATTATCAGGACTGTAAGTTACCGTTGTCGGGGTGGATTTGTCAAAAGCAAAGTCTTCCTGATCTGCCTTATTCACGGTCAGTATGTAGGACGCAGAAACGGTTTTTTCTCCTATAGTCAGATCCGCACCGACCTTGATTTTGCCGGGCTTGGTTATTGTAACCTTACCTGAGCTTTCTTCTATGCTTGCCGCGTCCGAAGGTGTACTTTCTTCAATCTTATACTTGACAACACCTGAGCTTGCGCCTATTGTAACTTCCTGAGTATATGTATTTTCTTTTTCGGGATCAAAATCCAATTCGGGAGTTTCTTTATCAAACTTGATTACGTCTTTTACAGTCAATGTATATGATGCCTGTGCCGCCTTATAATTTTCATCTGCGGCTTTCTTTGCCGTTACGGTGACAGTACCCGTTTTGTTTATAGTAAGCTCACCGTTTGTGGCATCGATGCTTGCCACATCAGATTTACCGCCTTCTATTTCAAAAGTGATATTACCATTGCCGTTGCCTTTTGTAAGCGGGTTTGTAAATCCGGTATTATTTTGATCGTAATTTATTACGGGATTCGGATTAGCAAATCCGAAATCTGCGTCCACTGCCTTTTCCTCAAGCATAACATTAACATTGTCTGTTGTGCTTGTTACGGCTGTGTCGGTAAGGACGCTCTGCTTATAATCTGCCTTCGTTATGGTAGCCGACAGCTTTACAACGGGTGTTGGTTGAACTGTAAAATCAATATCCGCTATTTCGGATATTTCTACCCTTCCGTCGTCACCTGTTTCAACAGTCCTCTGTGTAGAACTTACGCCGTCAACAGTTACTTCATAAGCTACCGTTGCGCCTGATACAGCGTTGTCGCTTTTGTCAGCAACTGTGATTGTGAATGCGTCTGCGGGTGTGGCATATGTACGCAACATATTGTCGGATAAAACCGCAACAAGCATAGCAAATGCCATAAACAACGCTAAAATTCTATCACAGATTTTAGGCTTTGCTTTAATCATTTTTTTACTCTCCTGTCTTTACTGATTATATATTTATAATTGATTCCGTTCAGAATACAGTGCATACCGAACGAGAAAACAAATATTGCCATTATTATCAATTGCACAGATATGTTGTCTGCTGCTGCCAACACGACTATAAATGCGCACAACGATAATATCATAATAACATCAAACACTCCGGCACAGGTATTGCTGAAAAAGCGGAACAAACCTATATTCAGGATACCGTTTTTTTCAGACGCAGATCTATCGTTTTTCCTGCGCGCTATATTCATAAAAATAAATGCTGTTATCGTTCCTATGAAACCGCACCAGAAAAAATGCCTGTAATTATCGTAAGCACTCTGTTTGCTTCGTTTTCCGTGCCGCAGAACGACATCAGAATAAGCGACATCGACATCATAAACAACGCAGTAACAAAATTTATAAGCATAGTATTCTTTTTTTCTGACGTTATCTTCATACCATCACCACTTATTCAATTATTTCTGTGCTGTCTGTAAAGCCCATTTCAATTTCCTTGACAAACACCGCCGCTGACGCAGGATCTGTTACCCCATAAGCGGGCTGCTTTGCAGGTGCGGGCAGAATCGACTGAAGAGGCTGTGTCGCTCCGCTTCCGTCATTCAGAATTGTGGTTTCGGCTGTGGCTGGCATAAGTATTGTGGTTTCGTTTGCCGCCGGTCCCAGAACAGTTGTTTCCTGTGCTGACATTGCAAGCTCTGTTGTTGCAAACTTTTCGGTCGGCGGTGCGCCTGCCTTGCTTGCCGCCTGTCGCTCTATTCGTCCGGACCTTGTTATTCTGTCCGTTGCCGCACTGTAATCATTATCGGCGGCATTTTCATTTTGCAGACGTATATTTCTGATAGCTTTGCGAGCTGTCGCTCCTGACAAATTGCCAACGACCTTTCTGATATCCAGCAGGAAGAAGAGCGCTATGGCTACAAGCAGTGCAACGCCTGCCACAATAAATGAAATGAGAGATAACGTTTGTAATAATTCAACCGACATTATTCTTTTACCTCCGCTTTCGTATTGTAAGCCGTTTCTATGTACTGCTTGGTATCAGCCATATTTTCAAGTATTGCCGCTTTCTTCTTTTCGGTTACATCTGAAATAGGTGTGATACTTTCCGTAGTTTTCGCTATAAGATCGTAGACCTGCATAAGTTCATCCTCGGATATTCCCAGTCCCTTGAATGTTGTCGGATACTGCTGAAGCATTCCTCTTGCCATTTCCAGCAATTCAAGTCTTACGATTTCCTGCTCATTTGCGTTTGTGGCAACCGTATTCAACAACTCCTTAAGATTATTGAAATAATCCATAAATTCTGTATTGCTGATACCCTCGGCGTTGTTACCGTTCTTCTGCTTGGCTCTGAATTCTCCTATGCTTGCATAGGTCTTTGCCATATTCAGATTTTCATAGTCTTCGGGAGCGTTTTCAATAACTTTCTGGAACCATGACTTTGACCTTGTTGCTCTCTCTTCAGGTGCTTCATAGTAGTACCAGTAGAGCTTTCCGAGTTCAAAACATATCGTTGCATAACCGCTTTTATCAGCCTGAAGAGCATCAGCATTGTTTGTCATATACTTTATAAGCATATCAGATTCATCTTTTGTGAAAACATAATCATCTTCCTTAAACGTCTTGATAAGTCCGAGATATGCCTCTTTTTCACCTGCCATATTCGGCACTTCTATGCACTGACAATAAATATTTACTTTTTCAATGTAATCAGTATTGATCGTTGCCTGATTCAGCAGAGTCTGATAGGTATCGGTCGCTTTCTGTGTTGCAACAACATTCAGCACTATGCCGCCTGCCGCAAACACAATTGATGCCGCAAGTGCCGATATAAAGCCGCCAAGCTTTCTTTTCTGCTTTTTCTTATAACGGTCGTCTATTTCTTCATAATGGTCAAGCGCATACATAAGTTCCGCCGCAGACTGATATCTGTCTGCAGGGTTGCGCTGAGTACATTTCAGAATTATCCGCTCAAGTCCGCCCGACAGTCCGGGGTTTATCTGCCTTATCGGTTTCATTTCATAAGGCGGCTCGCTGGGATTACAGCCTGTCACAAGATGATATAAGGTTGCACCAAGACAATATATGTCGGTTCTCGCATCTGTCTGACCCATTCCGCCGAACTGTTCAGGTGCGGCGTAACCGACTGTGCCAAGACAGGTTGTGTCTGCCAGATTCTTCGCCTTGAACTCTCTCGCCGTACCGAAATCGATGAGCGTAACATTGCCGTCCGGCTTCAGCATAATATTTGCAGGCTTCATATCACGATATATTATGGGTGGCTGACGCGAATGAAGATATCCCAGAACGTCACATAGCTGCTTTGCCCACTTTATGACAAATTCCTGCGGTTGTGCGCCGTATTCTTCGAGCGCCTTATTCAGCGAGTTACCCTCGATATAGTCCATTATTATAATGAACGAATCTTCTGTATCTATTACGTCAATAATGCTGGGTAGATTGGGATGATTGAGTTTTTTCAGTATATCAGTTTCGGCTACCAGTCCTTGTTTTACCGCTTCAAAATCAAGCACGCCATCCTTACGGACTTCTTTGACCGCCCAGGTCTTATTTGCTTTCTCGTTGATTGCCATATACACGACACTCATACCGCCCTGACCGACTTTGCTGAGTATCTTGTATTTGCCGTCTACGAGTGATCCGATATCAAGCATTTCTTCTCCTCCGATTTCAGAATGTTCTTATAGTTACTACCGAAATGTTATCGCGTTCATGGCGCTGTTTATTTATATCTATCAGCGTCTGTATATTCTGTTTCATCTTTTCGGCATCGGTCATTACAGCGGGGTTCAGAAAATTATATATTTCTCCCTGAGTTATCTCGTGTCTGAATCCGTCGCTGCAAAGCATATATATTGCGTTAGTCTTTATATTGCCGAAGAACAAGTCGGGATATACTTCGTCAGATGCGCCTACACATTGCAAAAGAACACTGCGTCTTGAATCGTTTTCAGCTTGTTCGGGCGTAAGATTGCCAAGCTCAACCTCGCGTGCCACTACAGTCTGGTCTTTTGTAAGTACTCTTACACCGTCTGATATCTCATACGCTCTGGTATCTCCGACATTTATTATGCAATATCTCGTTCCGGTAAGAAGCAGTGCGGTAACAGTAGTACCAAGTCCGCTTGTAAGTCCGCATTTCTTTCCGTACACTTTGATTTTCTCGTTGTACTCAGTAACTATGCCTGTCCATTCTGTACGGATATCATTTTCGTTCATACCGTTTGCGCAAAGAACAGGAAGTCGGTTATCTCCCCATTTTCTGAAAGCGTTTACGAGAGAAGCACTTGCCACTTCGCCTTTTGAAAGGCCGCCCATGCCGTCGCACAATACCGCAAATGCAATTTTACCGATTGACGTATTATATACACAGGCGTTAAAACTGTCCTGATTTGTGCTTTTAGTTGTGCCGATATCCGTTGCCGTGGAGATTATAAAATTCATATATACACCTCTTTATCCGTGCCGCAATACATAACATCAATAAAGTCTGAACTCAAATTCTTCGTTGCCAAGGCGAATCTTGTCACCATGATTGATAGGAGTTTCTATATTGCTCTGTATCATACTTCCGTTTACAAATGTATGGTTGGTCGAATTTGTATCAACAATGAAGAATTTATCGTTGTTGGTGACAATATTTGCGTGGCTTCGGCTTACGGCGGTATTGTCGCCTATGAAATAATCCACATAACTCTTTTCCTTACCTATACGGAAGAACGGTTTATTGATAAATATCTTCTCGCCGTTTTTGGTTCTTATAAGATGCGGAACCACTGTCTGCCGTGGCTGAGCTCCACCGTTAAGAACGGTGGTTTCTCCGGGCTTTTTACCGCTGAGCACTGTAGTTTCTCCGAAATTCAGATGCTGACCCTGTGCCATAACAGGTTGCGGAGCAGGCTGAGGAGTCGGCACCGGCGCTGATGCAGGCGCAGGTACAGATGAAGGAGCCTGTACCGGAACAGGTGAGGGCGCAGGCATAGGCGGAATATTGCGCGGAGACTGATTGGAGATAGGAGTATTAGGTACAGGAACGGAGCCGGGAATATTTGAATTGGCTCCGTTCGGCTTGCCTGCGGGATAAAACGCCTGACCTGCGGGGGTGGGGACGGGGAATTTATTATTGCCGTTTACACTGCCCGGTATCGCAAAACCGTTCTGGTTTCCTCCGTTCATCGGGCGAGGTACAGGCGGCTGTTGTTTTTCCTTTTTCTTTTTGAAAAGTCCGAAGAACCCGCCTTTTTTCTTCTGCTGCGCCTGCGGCATCGGCTGTTGAGGCATGGGAGGCTGTGGCATAGGGGGACGAGATAAAGGCGGTTGGGACATAGGTGCAGGTCCGGGCATAGGCATAGATACAGGCTTAGGCACAGGATTAGGTATCGGCATAGGCGCAGGCACCGGATTAGCCGCCGCTATAGGTGCAGATGCCGGCTTAGGCGTCTGCACAGGTATAGGATTGGGTACCGGCATAGGTGCAGGTATAGGAGTAGGCATAGGTGTAGGTGCCGGCATCGGCATTGGAGCCGGAACAACAGTGTTATTTATATTTTCAGGTGCCGATAAAGACATATTGCCCTTGATTTCATCTATCAGCATTTTAAAATCGCTGATGGCGAATACCGGATATGCGTTTAAAAAATTAATAATCTTGGCAATGTAATCACCGTTTTCGGTCTGATCAAAGTGTGTGCTGAACATTATGTTCTTGAAGAACGCATTCACATCAAACGGTTCCGCATTTTCTCTCTGTACGGGCAAACATATGAGGGAAACTTCACACGTTGATACATCAATAAAAATATAATTAAGATCAAGTACCAGTGATTCAATCGCTATCATATAGTCCTCAGCAGCTATCATTGCGGCGGCTATGCCGTCAAATACCGTCAGCAGCCTTTTTTTTGATACCGCTCCCGAAAAGAACTGATTAACCGGAATCTTTGCCGACACATTATATTTTATATACTTTTCCATATTGCTCTGTGTATAAACACATGCCGCAAGACCATTTATCCTATTATTTGTAATCATGCCGAGACACATCGTATCAATAATTTCATTCTGGGATACCGAATACGACAGATATGTTATATGACCTTGGTTTTCGTAATCAAAATTCATTGTTATTCCTCCATCAATAATAGCATAATAATTTTATATAATTCCACACACCGTTTTCTTTCACGGCAGCTATGCCGTTGCTTGCAAACGGTAATGCATCGTCAAACTGCTCATTTACACGGATATCTTTATTAGGATTTATGTAAACCCATTTTCCGTTTTCCTGAACAGGTGCAAGACCTATCGAAAATGATTTTGCCGCCGTATATGCCGGTTCAATAACTATATTGCCGTTTGCATCGGCAAATCCCCATTTTCCGTCTATGCACACTGCGGCAGGTTCTGTACCTGCGAACGGATAGGCGTTATCAAAACCCTGAGATGATATCTGAGAACCGGTTTTATCAGTCATATAATACTTTCCGCCTGTCTTAGCAAATATTACCCCGTTATCAATGCACGTTTCATACTCGTCAAGCAGAATATCCTCATATATATAGTCGGTGATCATGTTTTCGCCACTGTCTATAAGTGCCCATTTATCGCCTTTTTTTACTGCCGCAACGCCGTTTTTGAAATTTGTAGCGTAATCATACGGCAAAGTATCTGCAATATCAAAAGCCGCATTTGTATAGCCATACTTACCGTTTTTTGCGACTCTTATTTTCCCGTCGCTTGAAAAAGACAGCTTTTCAACTTTTTCAGACGGACGGGCAATTTTAAAACCGTCGGTATTGATAATATACCACTCGGTGCCGTCATTTACAGCCGTACTTGAACTGATAAATACATTAGCGTCTTCAAACGCCGGCGCAATAAGATAACTGCCGCTGTCGGTTATATAGCCATATTGTCCGTCGCTTTTCACCATTGCATAATTTCCCAGGAATGTTGTAGCGCCCTCCAGGTTCATCTTGACGTATTTATACTTATAAATACATTCAATGTAATAATTTCTTACTTTTTCTGTTGCCGCACCGGCGTCTTTTGCGGTATTTGCAAGATTTATCACATCCTGATATTCTTCATTGTCATAATAATATGTGCACAATCTCTCATACGCCTCTGCTGACTGAGGAAAACGGACAACATAACTTTTGAGTGCGGCGTCATAAAATGAGTCGCCAAGCAATCTGGTCTGCTCCAGATATTCCTTATACACGCCCTCGTCATCGCTTTTTATATTCATTGCCTGTCGATATTTCTGTACTGCCATATACGGCACCTGATTTTCGGCATTTGCCCTGGCGCTCGCCAGATAAGTATCATATTCATCATTTACCGAAACAAATGATTCTGCCTTTATAAACAACACTATAACTCCGGCAAGTATAATTATCGCTATAGCTATCAGTTTTACTTTCATCGTGCTCTCCTCACACACCCAATATAATATTTATCAACAATCCGACCGCCACAAAAGGTGCCATCGGTACAGCCGACTTTTTGGTTGCCTTTTTTGTTATCAGAAGTATTACAGATACAATTGCCATAATCAGCATTGACACCAGCAATATGGTGTATGTGTTTTCAAGACCGTAAAGCAGTCCTATCACAAAAAACATTTTTACATCACCCATACCAAGTGCCTTTTTGACTATCAGCGACACTATAAAAAGTCCACCGCCGCATACGCCTGCACCAAGAAGCGAGTACAGCATTATACTTCTGAAAGATGTATGCGCAACAAAAATTTCAATCAGTGAAAGCAACACCCAGAAAGCAATACCTGCAATTATCAGTTTGTTAGGAATTATCTTTTCTTTGAAATCTATATAGGCAAGCGCTGATATCCACATCATAACAGCCGCATTCATGGCAGACTGCATAAGTACGTTTCCGATTACATAACAGCCGTATAAATAAACAGCAATCGAAACCATAAGCGTTGCAACGCTTATCAATATCAGTTTCCTGTCATATTTCAATTTAAAGAACCGCTTTTTCTTGTCTTCATCTTTTCTGTATGTAATATACATATAAATGAAGAATTGAGCTACAATCAGAAATATAAATGTGAGCACTGCGAATAAAATATCACTCATAATTATTCTGTACTCCCATAGTCATAATTTCCGCCGGCTTTTTCAATTTTGAACTTAGCGTTAACATTTGATGGATATTTGCCTTCGGCTTTGCCATCCTTGCACGCCGCCATAACATATCCGAGTTCTTTCTGTATTTCTTTGTAATCTTTGTCAGATATATTCTCAGGCACATAAATTACAAATGTATAATCGATTTTTTCCGTTTTGCTGATTTCACCTGCGTCTTGTGCTTGCTTCATATCAGCCAAACTTCTCATCATATCTCCGGAGTAATATTCGTCTTTGGCGCTTGTTGCAATGCCGCAACTATAAAATTGATTTGCAGATTGCGATGTTTCGTAATAATTGCCATACATCATTATGTAATCCTCATCAATTCCGTATTCACTGAAAAATTTTTCTCTGAACGCCAAAGCTTGAATCGGTTCGTCTAAATTCGGACCTCCGTCGCCCATATGCCAAAAGCTTCCCTCTATATCAACTTTTTCTTCGGGCTTTTCGGTTTCGGCAGGAGCGGTTGTTTCATCTGCTTTTGTTGTTTCTGACGGTTTTTCAGACTCAGCCGGATTATCTGTGTTCTGACCTCCGCCTGTTGTTGCCGCAGGAGCTTTCTCCTGGATTTTTGCCTGCGGATTGTCTCCCGCAAGCCAGCCTCTTGCTACTGACTCCTTGCATATCGGTACATCAAGCGTTGCCCAGTTGAAAAGCTGAAGCATACTCAGTCTGTAATAAACAACAATATGTACATCTCCGTTTTTTGTAGCGTCGTTTACATCAACTGTATGGAACAGCGTTGACATTTTAAAGTTCATGCCATCAAGACCGTCTACCACTCCTATGGCTTTCAGCTTTTCGTTTGCCTCACTGACTGATGAGCCGAAGTGTTTTGCTACAAACAGCCTTGACAAAGGTGCGGCGATACAATGTGAAGTCAGAATATCTATTGTTTCCTTTCCGGCGATAGCCGCTATACTTTTCATATACGCCATCGGATTATCCTGTACTGCTCCGAACGCATTATCGATGGTCTTCATCGATTTTTCGATATCAACTGCATCGGTTTTTAAGCTTGACAGCGCATTCTGAATATCATCAAGATTCAGGTTGCCTTCTTCAATAGCATTCTTGACATTCGTTGATTGTTCAACAGAATCGTCCTGAGCACCGGCAAGCGCTGTGTAAAACTCATCTACACTTCCGATAACGCCGTTGATATTTGCCTTTTCGGCGTCTACCTTTGCCGCATAATCATCGGAAAGCTTCTGCAAACCGCTCATCTTGTAAAAGTAAGAATATTGCGTCAGCTCTTTTGTTGCGGTATCGACCGCATTCGATATGAGCATCTGTGCACGGCAGAAATTAACGACGTTCAATATAGTAAATATTACGAACAGAAATCCGGCAAACGAAATTACCGCCTCTACTACAGCCGACGCCTCATCCTCTTTAAGCTTTTCGATTATACCTTTCTTCATATGTATCACCACTTTTCTTATCTTTTGTTTTTAATATCCGGACAGACCGTTGTACTGAAGCTTTGCCGCCGGTGTAAAGTCACCGTCCACTTCTGTCGTAACTCCGTTTTCAGCATCCGAAAGTATATTCGTGAAGAAATCCATATTCATAAACAGCATATCCACATCAACTGACGCATGAACGGCAACATATGTCTTTGCCTTTGACATTCTGAACTCTGAACCGTCATCTTTCGTCAGCATATGCTGATATGTGGCGCCGTTGCTTGTCTTGGCATTCGTAATGTTCATCTGTATAACATCTGCGGTTCTGTTGAGTATCGGCTTATCGTTTACTGATATAGATATAAATGTAAACAGCATCAGATAATCTTTATATCCGAACTTTATTGCAGATGCCAGCGATGAACTTGAATTGCCCTTAAGATTGTCAACACCGCCTCCGATTGCGTTTTCGCCTGTTTCCAGGAAGTTCTTTGAGAAATCGTTGGTTGTTTCTATTATCTTTTTCTTAAGCTCATCCGTTGCCTTGTCTGTAAGCTCTTTTGTCTTGTCGCCGACATATCCGTTGATTTTTTCCTGTACTTTTTTGGTCAGTTCTGTAGCCTTACCGCTTAATGTGCTGCCAATGTTGTCTACGGTTTCTTTCAATCTCTTTGTTAAATCCATCTTGAAGTTGTTGAGTTCGGTTACAAATTTTGAATAGGCTTTTTCCGGATCGAGACCTCTTAATTTTTCCTGAATTTTATCCTTTGTTGTGTTTATCACTCCGTTTAATTTTCCTTCTACGTCAGAAAGAATAGAATCGGCAATTTTATTGCCGCCAAATCTGGATTGAAGCTCATTGTGCAGACTTCCTGAAATTTCATCAAAAGCTTTTCCTACTTCGGTACTTATTTTCTTTCCGTCATCCAGGAACTGAAGATCATTCAGCTTTTCTTCAATTATTGATTGAACATAATTGCTGGCAGAGTTGACTATTTCATCTATTTTACTCTGGGTTGCAGAGGTCAGATTTTCATTCAGCTCATCTATTGAAGTAGTAATATTGTCTGCTGTCGCATCAACGATACCCTGTATACCGTCAGATATTTTCTTTGCGCCCTCTTTTACGACTTCAACAGCAACATCTGCTATTTTTTCAGCCGCAGTTTCAAAGGCGTTTTTCAGCGACAACGTCCATGTATCCTTTGACTTAACAACCGCAACCTTAAGTCCATTTTCCATCATAACAAGATCTGTGGCAGATTCGCCTGCGGCAAGCGCTAACTGAAGAACTACCTGTACGATCTGATAAGGCACAAATCCGCATGTTGCCGCCTGTACTGCAAGACCTACGTTTCTGGTCAGGCTTCTTATATCACTGTTAGTAAACGCATATATACAGTTGAATGCAAATCTTATTGCATAGATGCTGGCTTTTGCGTATGTGACATTCTTTTCGGCACTTTCGTTGCCATACAGGATATATTCTATCTCCGCACCATAGAAATAGTTGTTTGCCGCTTTCATCGGATAACTGCTGAGCATTTTCTGCTTATCGACATATTTGCCTGTGATATCTGAATCGGAAAGTGCTGATTCAGCCTTCGTAAATGCAGTTATACTTGTATCGCCTTTTGAATTTTTAGCAATACCTTCACCGTTGACAAGCTCATCTTGTATCAACGTGTTATAAGAGAAATTCTCAAAAATGTAAGTAAGTATGTATACATTCTCAAGTGCATTTTCAGCTATATTGCCTATACCGTTCAGGATCTGACCGAGCACGTTTGACTGTTGAGTAAATCCGCTTGATGCGTCTATCTTACCGTCTTTTTCATCCAGCTTGTACTGAGTATTGCTCTGTCCTCCTTTATCTGCTCCTTTTGAAGGCAAATCATTCGGTGCGGTTTTTCCTTTATATGAGTATCCATAATTGCCTTTTACCGCAGTATTGCTATTTCCGGAATTTCCTTTATTGTTTTCTGATTTTGACAATTCTTCGCTTTTTGGCGGAATAGTAGCATTTTCCGCACTGCTTCCGTTATTGCTACTCTTCAGTTTGTTTTTAGATGTCTCATAGCTGTTTTTTATCGTTGTGTCAGCAGTGGTTTTCGTGCTTTCATCCTTATATGTTGCATTAAGATAAATAAGGAACTTCAACGGTATAATAGTCGGAGAAAGGAACTTGTGATCGTTATCAATCTCAATTTTTCCCGGCTTTTCGCCTTTATACAGCGTGTTCAGCTTTGAATTTGCGTCCTCAACCGTAACCACTTTACCGAGCAAATTCTTGACATCAGACGGTATGGCGGCAAGAAGTTTATCTGCTGTTTTGATATCCTTGATTTTTGTTTTGCCGTATTTGAAGTTATCGGATCTTGTAAGGATACTTTTAAATTCGTTATACTCATTCAGCCATGACGCTAAAAGCTGACCTCTGAATTGGTCAAGCTTTTTCGTGTCATACTGCTTATGAGCGGCTTCAATATCCGCTTTGTTCTGCTCACTGAAATTATCGCTTCCGGCTTTGTTTTTATATTCGTTGTTTTTAGTGCTCCAAGTGTTGAGATTTTTGTTATATGTTTCTATTGCAGTTCTTGCAACGCCGAGCTGTTTATCTATCGCAGTAAGCTGTTCGGCAATTTTACTTACATTGTCCTCGATTTTAGCAAACTGCGTACTTACCGCACTTACTTTTTCTGTGATCGTATTTTTAGCGGCGGCTATGTACTTTTTGTAAAATCCTATATCATTCTGATAACGGTTTCCGAAGTTGAAATAGTCGTTAAGACAAGCCTTGTAATTTGCCGTGTCGCTTGCCTGTTCGTTTTTCTTTGCGTCATAAGCGTTCTTTTTGGTGTGTGCGTCGTCAACAAGCGCTTTATAACCGTTTACAATTCCATTGTAACTGTCTATTGCATCCTTTATATCATCAACCGTAATGCTATGCCTGCGAAGACTGAGCAGTAACTTATACAAGTCGTTATCGACAACCGATGAACCGACCTTATCCTTCATATATGTATCAAACGTCTTTGACGTTGTGTTATTTGCAATTTCTTTGAAATAGGAATCAGCGGCATTGCAGACTGAAGCGTATTTGACATTTGTCTTGAGCGATGAACCGATTATCTCCTTGGTCACCTTTATATATTTGTCGTCTGTATCGCTGTTGTTTTCTTTATAATTATTATTGACAAAGTTGTTGAAATTCTTGAAATCATAGCCGCTGACCGTCTTGGTGGCAGTAGGCATACTGACCTTCTGCGATAACATATTTGATACTACGGTGTGCAGATCTTCATTATCGCCGTTATTGATCCCGTTGAGAAAATCGTAAGAAGTATTGTAATTCTTGTTCGCATCGTTTATGCCGTCAACATAACTCTTTATATTGTTGTAATATTTTGTGGCATTTGACTTTGCTGATGATACCTTGCCGTTTGCGGTATCCATTTCCTTCTTTGCAGAGCTTACAGCTTTTCCTGCCAGCGTATTGTAGTTATCGTAGTACTTTCCGAGCGTATATATACTCTCCAGTGTGGATTTTACATCACTGTATTTTAAAGTACCCGTATCGGTCAGGAATTTCTCATACTCGATAAACGTATTTATAGCGTTGGTTTCATTGGCAATTTTATAATTTTCGTTTTTTGTTCCCGAAATATTCTTGTAATCAAGAAATTTTGCATTAACATAAGAATTTGCCGTTTTTTTCTCTTTTCCGGAAGCATTGTTGAGCTTTGCTATCTGATCTGTCAACTGCTTTTTTGCTCCGTTATAATCCGAAGCGGTCGAAACAGATATACTTATGCCTGACTTATCATAAATCAGACCGTTTCCTCCGTTCTTGATGAAGAACTGAGAATTCCCTGCATCAAGCTTGCTTAAATATAAAGAGTCTACCTTGGGCGAATTCAACAGGAATATCATAGCAAGCTGATTTGCTTTCTGATAGTTATCACCGCTCCACGAAGAATTGTACTTACCTACCTGTTCATCGTATTCTTTGATCTTAACCAGATTGCCGTCGCTTTTGCTTACTTTTTCCTTTACAGCTTCCGCTCCGCTGTCTGTATTTATCGAGTCAATGAGCTTATCGTGTTCCCTGATAAGCTTCATAGCTGTCGCACACGCCTGATTAACATCCTGTGTGCTCTGCTGTGCCTCGACCTGTGCTTTGGTAACTTCCGTCTGCGTTTCAACATTCTTGAACGCTTTTACAGAATCAAGAAAACTCATACCGAAATTCACCGGAGCACGATATTTCATATAATCAACTATCTGTGAGCGCAGTATCTCCGGATTTGCAAGTGAGCTGTCGTCAATTTTCTTTACGGTAAATTCATTGACGGACATATCAATAAAATTGCTTGCCTTTTTGTCTTTTGTACCGGCTATAAGCGCTTTGAAGTCACCCATAAGGTAATCGACATATTCATCGGCTTCCGCTGTGTTTACCACGCCGTAAGATACCAGCGTCTTAGAGAAATAATCCTTCAATGATTTTGCCAGTTCTTCATCGCTCTGTCCCTGCGACATAGCGAATAAGCCGTAGACATCCTTGACTATCGTATCATAGTTTGCAAGCGCTGTGTTCATTGCAAGGTCACCGGCGCTTGATACCATAGAACGTGCCATATTGGTACGCGAAGCATCAACTATAATAGCCGACATTGTCATCATCGGCAACATTATTATAACCATAAGTACAGTTATAGAACCCTGTATTCTTCTCCTGGTCTTCGCCTTAAGCTTCATATCTTTCCACCCCGATCATTTCTTGTTCTTGAACGAACCGAACCAACCCGATACTTTGGACACCATATTTTTTATATTATCGGTTATATGCAACTTGTTATCGATCTGAGAAATTACATCTACTATCAGATCCGCATTCCTGATAAATTCATCCGGATCGTTTACCGACATCTTTGCGGTAGCTTCATATTCATATTTGATATCCATCCCGAATTTTCCGAAAAAGCTCAGCAAAGGATATTCCGCTTTAACGGTTACGGTAACGTCCTGATATAGCACTTTGTTTACACATTTGTACTTTACATCGTCTACTTTAAGATCTCTCCACTTTATACGGGTTTTGTCGATAATTTCTCTGACCTCCCTGTTCACCTGTTCGTCAATTTTCGTTCCACCGCCGAAAAGGTATCTGTAAGGGTGTATATTCTTTTTTATGCCGGCAAAACTGTATTTTTCGCTTCCGTCGCCTACCGTAGCATTTATGCTTGTATCAAGTGCGCCGATCTCACTGCTGGAAGATCTTAATATACTTTCATAGTTAGGGTCGCTTATGCAATGTGCCGCATAGATCGCGCCGCGCTTTGCCGCTGATTCCACCGTGCTCCTGTCGTGTATTATAAAGCACATAAGGATCAACGCATATATCACTATAAAAATCAGAGGTAAAACTATTACATTTTCAATCAGCGCATTAGCGTCTTCGCTTTTGATTCTTTCAATAAGATTCTTCATTTCTACCTCCGGTTATTGTTATCAAAAGTGGCTCCGTCGAGCACAACGGAGCCGCCTGGTGACATTACGTCCATTCAGGTACAACATCGCCCTGATTGGTATCCTTATCACCGTTTTTAAGCAGACCGTTCCACAGATTCTGCACAAGCTGAATAAGCTGATCCTTGAATATAAACGCAAGGATAAGCACTATACCGACGATTATGAGCGTTGCGATAAGCTCTGCACCGCCTGCCTGCTCCTTAAAGGTGCGTCTGAACCAACCGTCGATCTTTAAAAGACCGAGTGATGCCGTTCTCTTTGCCATTGCCATCATTGTGAACATATCGATTTCCCTCCTTCATCAATAATTTTATCCTATATACCCATCTTACTTACAATGGGAACAAGAATCATAACAAATATTCCTATCAGAATAAGTCCGAGAGGAATCATCAGCTTGTTGGCTGCCGCCTCGCCCTGTCTGCGTACAAAGTGTTTCTTTTCTTCCCAGCAGAGTGACGACTCGGATTTAAGGAAGTCTACAAGCTCTTTATTACCTTTTGACAGATTCTGCACCAGCATAGATATAAACTTTTTAACAAACTGAACTCCGCAACGGTTACCGAATGATATGTACGCATCAACTTCCGACGCACCGTTTCTGATATCGACAACCGTCGTCTTCATTTCGTCATACAGTACGCCTTCGCCCGTATAAGCGATATCTTCCCATGCCTCACGGGTGATCATACCTGCGTTTATAAGCAGAGCCATTTTTGCTACCATATCAGGAAAGTCACGGGTAATTACCGCCTCACGCTCTTTCATTACATCGGCAATTTTAGAATCGGCATAATAGAAACCGATACCGCCGGCAAACAAGCCGAAAAGGCTTAACAGAGGATTTCCAAGAGCAGCGCCCAACAGCGGGGCAAACATCACTCCGATAGACAGATAAGTAACTTTTTCCGCAACATTTATGCGATAGTAATATTCTCCGAAACGCTCTCCGTAAACGATCTTCGCCTGCGCTTTTCTTTTCTTGTCAAACATAGTGTCATAAGAATATCCGATCACGCTGAGAATTTCCATGCCTACCGGATACAGCTCTTTCAACACATATTTATTACCTTCAAGCGGTGCGATCATTTCACCGTGTTTTCTGCTGCCTATAAGCAACAAGCTTATCCAGACAACCGCCAGAACGGCATATATCAAAAAGCAAATTAAATCTCCCACTGCAGTACCTCCGCTCAGAGCTTGATATTGAGAATCCTCTTGCTGATAAAGTAAGCAAGAATGAATATTGCTATTGCCGCTGTTACCGATAATATTCCAACGGGTGATTTAAGATCGATAAGGTCTCCGCCCATAGATTTCAACACTATTATGAATACAACGGGCATAACAAGCATTATATTCTGCTCATTCTTCTGACCGGCAACCATAGTTTCAAGTTCCATCTGAATTTCAATCTTGTCGCCGATAATCGATGTCGTATTCTTGATAACGTCTTTGATATTACCGCCCTTTTTATAACAGGTAGCAAAAACATTCGCAAAGTTTCTGACATCATCAATACCGCTTCTTTCGGCAAAGTTAAGCAAAAGATCTTCAATGCCTATGTTATTGTCAAGTCCTATGCGTATAAGCCTGACCTCTTTTACTATGTCAGCCTCCGGAGTAAACTGCACTGCCAGATCCTCTTCGGCACCGGTAAACGAATCAAACATATTTTTTCCGGCTCCGATCGAGGTGCCGAGTGCGTCAAGCAATCCCCTGAACTGCGCCGTAAGCTTCTTTTTCCTTTTATTTATTACCTGTTTTTTTCGTAGCGGTACAAAGAAAATTCCGCATATAGCTCCGACTATGATCGACACAAAAATATTTTCATAGAAAATATACAGTACTGCGCCGCTTACTAACATACCGATAAGAAACCACGCAGCCTTTTCTTTCACAGTGGCATTATATACATTATAATCGGTGCCTTCTCCGACCAGCGGCTGAACCGGTATATACTTTTCTTTCTTTTTCAAACTCATATCTGTTCACCTAAAATTCGCTTCTTACACCGGCAAGCTGCAGTTTAAACGTGTTCTTCATCGGATTTTTGGTTCGGTGAAGCGTTCCCGATACTCTCTCCAGCGTGCTGTTTTCATCTTCTTCAAATACATATAACGGATTGAGTATTATCTTTCCGTTTTTGTATCCTACAACCTCGGTTATCTCCATAGTTTTTCTGGATTTGTCCCTGAGCCTGGAAAGGTGTATAATTATATCAACAGCAGACGCTATCTGCTGTCGTATTGCTTCAAGCGGCAGACCCGCTGCGCCCTGAAGCACCATTGTTTCAAGTCTGCTTAACATATCCTCTGTTGAGTTGGCATGTCCGGTCGAAAGAGAACCATCATGACCGGTATTCATCGCCTGAAGCATATCCAGAGCTTCGCCGCCACGGACCTCGCCGACAATTATACGTTCGGGTCTCATACGCAGTGACGATTTAATAAGATCTCTTATGGTGATCTGTCCGGCACCCGATGCGTTTGCGTTTCTTGTTTCAAGGCTGACAAGGTTATCTATGCCTTCTATCTGCAACTCGGCAGAATCTTCTATTGTGATTACACGTTCGTCTTTAGGTATATAATTTGACAACGCATTAAGGAACGTCGTTTTACCTGAACCGGTACCTCCGCTTATAAATATGTTGTACTTTGCCTTGACAAGCATTTGCAGTTTTTCAGCTATTTCTTTGGTGATTGAGCCGTACTGTATAAGCTTTTCAATTGTCATAGGTGTTTTTGAGAATTTTCTTATAGTAACAGTAGGACCGCACAACGCTATAGGCGGCAAAACAACATTTACACGCGATCCGTCCGGTAATCTCGTATCGCATATAGGATTTGCCTGGTTTACCTCTCTGCCTGCCAGACCGACTATACGCTGAATGATATCTTCGAGCCTTCTCTGGCTTTCAAATTCTTTGTCAAGCTTAAAAAGTCTGCCGTTCTGCTCAATAAATATATTCTGAGGGCCATTTATCATTACTTCCGTAATAGTATCGTCACTTATAATAGAATCCAGTAAGCCAAATCCTCGGATAGAGCTGTATACCTGCTCAACTATGGAAACCTGCTGTTCTATCGAGATATACTGCCCGGAAAGCTTTTCCATAGTTATAGCTTCGACTTTTTCCTGTAATTCCTCGTCGCTGAGTTTACTGAGAGGCAAATTTTCAGTAATGTATTGTTTTATTTCCGCTACTATCTGCTGCTCTTTCTCAAATACCACCTTACTCACCCCTTATACTAAAGCATTAAACAATTCCAGGTTAGACAATTCATTTATCATCTGTCTGGTTGTGTAACCTTCGTATCTTTTAATTCCGCCAAGCTCGTTGAGCTCATCTATTTCGGGTTTGTAAGAATTCCGACTGCTTACTCTGTTGAAAAGCAGATTGGATTTCATAAAAATTCTATGATCTTTTTGTTGCTCAATAATGTTAAGTGTTGATATTGCTCTTTCAAGTTTCTGATTTGATATCACCGAACCATCAGAAACAAACACTATTTTCCAGCATTCTTTCAGTATATTCAGCTGCTCCTCTTTGAGCGAGAAGTCAAGGTCAAGGACAATATAGTCGTATGAACCGAATATTTTGAGCTCATTAAGAAGCTTTACCTTCTCTGCGCCGCTCAGCTCCTGCATATCAAGCGCAGTTTTGCTTGCAGAATAAAAATATACCCCTGTTTCATCCTGCTTTACAGAGCTTTCAAGCCTTAAAGAAATGTTACTCTTTTTACTCTTTATTGCATATATAACATCGCTGAAAGTGCTGTTTCCTTCGCCTTGAAAATAAACATCAGAATTTCCGTAATTTTCAAGATTCAAGTACAACACTTTTTTGTTTTTCTTTGCCAGACTCAAAGCGCATGAGGCTGCAGCTGTGGAGGATCCGGTTCCTCCTGAAGGTGACATGAATGCTATTGTTTTTGTATCGCCGTTTTCCGAGAAATGCATACTGGTAATATTGGAGCTGTTTTCAGAATATAGGTTAAGAACTTGTTTATATATAAGATCGGCTTTCTGGAATTTACAAACTGCTGTTTCGTTATTTACGGATTCAATATCTGCAGAAGTTACAAGATAAGCTAAGGCGCACTTTTCTGATAATTTTGATCGATCTATCTCAAAATTATCGCTTGACAACAGTACGTCAATTTTCATCTGGGAAACTACCTGTAATGCTATTTCCGGGTCTGTAAATGAGTATACTTCAAGTTTATCGGCATATCGTGCATTAAACGCCGATACAATACGTTCAAGATATATTTTGTCATTTTCCAATATAGCCAGTTTAATCTTCATATTCTTCTCCTCGCCACAAATACAGCTCCGCTCTGAAAACGGAATCTGTATAACAATATTTCATCAGATATGCGAAGTTACACAGCGGCCGCACGTTTCTATATAATGATTAACTACTGTATTTTTCAGTCGGTAATCAGTCCGGTCGTGTAATATGAACATTTTAACGAACAATTTTGCGTAGAAGTATGTGTTCTTAACCGACAGAAAAGGCGGTGGCAACTATTCGTGAGATTCCGTTGTGTCTTCTGAAATTTTCTCAAGTAATTCACGCTTTCTTTCAATAGAGGAGTGTACATATGTATTGAGCGTGACTGATACGTTAGCGTGTCCGAGAATTTCGCTGAGGGATTTAATGTCAACACCGCCTTCTATGCAACGAGTAGCAAATGTGTGACGCAAAACGTGATAATTGAAGGATGCTATTCTGCATTTTTTAAGCACTGTATGAAATCTGTACTCAAAAGTTCTCGGACTTACAAAAGAAGTTTCTGCTGAAATAATGTATTCCGAGTTTCTTGTTTCATATAAAAATATCAGGGGTTTAATTAGCTGTGATATAATCGGAATTTCACGGATTGACGACTGAGTTTTCGGGGTATCTATTATTAGTTTACTTTTGCTGCTGCTTCCATCATCGCTTTTTACGCGGGAACGGTTGAGTTTACTTTCAATATCGCTTTTTGGAAATCTATATCGGACCACTTCAATGCGCATATCTCCCCTATTCTAAGACCTGTATTCAAAGAAAGCAGTATGCCCATATTAGTTGGAGTCAGATGAGAAAATAAGTAATCTTCCAATGTTTTTTGATTTATCTTATCCATAACACGAATTTCACCTTTTTCGTTTTTAGGCATATGTAACTTGATTCTTATAGGTGAACTATATCCTTCGTCTATTGAAAAATTGATTATTTCAGTTACAATTATCATGATATTCTTTACATATGACGCCGCCAGTCCTCCATTTTTGTCGATTCTGCCATGTTTTAATTTATGATTCATAAAATCAGCCAGCAGTACCGAATTTATCTGTGAAATACAAATATCGCCCAATTCAGGAATAATATGCTTGTCTATAAGATTGCTATATTTTAAATAGGTAGAACCTTTGAGGTGAATTTTACTATATCGCTTCCATAATTCTGCGGCTTGTTTCAACTTTATTTCCGGATCAGAGTTTGTTTTACTATATGAAGACGTTTTACCGGTGAGATCAGACGTGATTTCTGATTTTTTACACAAAGATGTGTCAATGAAAATATTATCATAATTGATGTGATTTTTATATAAGTGGGTTTTTCTTAGCTTTTTGACCTTTTTAATTTTAATTCCCTGATTTGTTCTTGACATACACATATTCCTTTCAATTAAGTGAACACGAAACTTTATCGTTTTTCTAACAATTCTGTTTAATGAAACTTAAATTAATTTCATTCAAATCAGAAAAATGTATTAATTATAAAATATAAATCACCTTTCGATTGTTGACACATATCACAAATGGTGATATAATATAAACAAAAGTAAGATTTTGTCGAAGTTAAGAACACATACTTCTACGCAATCTTTCTCTATCCAATATTAATATTATATATGGAATAAGCGTATATCACAACATATTTGTTATCACCGTACAATTTTTATAAGTTTTGCGTTTTTTCTGCCGTAATATAAAAATCATCAGGTATATGTAGTATATAAATAAAAGCACTTGCATATTGCAGGTGCTTTTATAATTTACAGTGGGAATCATGACTGTTATAGCGCCTTTTTCTCATCAAAAATTATCGGCGGATTCTTGGTTTGAACCTGCTGACGCAATTTTTCTGTTTTTCCGTACCCCAACTATTGACAAAGAGTATTTTAATATTAAACGGTGCGGCAGATATTGAAATTGTTGCAGAAAAAGTATATAATGAAATACATTAAAAGCTATTGGTTTTACAACCGGATCTGATAAGTACAAAGGAGAAAAAATTATGTTTATTCCGGAAAATAACCGTTATGAGAAAATGGTATACAACCGACTGGGCAACAGCGGACTGAAAGTGTCTGCCGTATCGCTCGGATTATGGCAGAACTTCGGCTTCGGATCGGATTTTGCAAATGCCGAAAAAATGGTACACACCGCATTCAACCTTGGCATAACTCATTTCGACCTTGCCAACAATTACGGTCACCCTTATAACGGAAGTGCAGAAGAAAACTTCGGTAAGATTCTCGACCGTGGGATGAGGGAATACCGTGATGAGTTATGCATTTCAACAAAAGCAGGTTATGAAATGTGGGACGGACCTTACGGCGATAAGAACGGTTCAAGGAAATATCTTACAGCGTCCCTCGATCAGAGCCTTAAACGTATGAAGCTCGATTATGTCGATATCTATTATCATCACATTTTCGACCCCGGCACACCGCTTGAAGAAACAGCGCTTGCGCTTGATAATGCCGTAAGACAGGGTAAGGCTCTCTATGTAGGAATATCGAACTATAACAGACAGCAGACCGCAGAAATTCAGAAAATATTCAAAGAGCTGCGCACACCTTTTATAGTAAATCAGCCGTCATATTCAATGCTCAACCGCTGGGTAGAACGTGACGACCTCGATAAATACTGCCTTGAAAATAATCTGAGCCTTGCCGTATTTTCACCGCTTTATCAGGGCTTTCTAACAGATAAGTATCTCCACGGAGTTCCCGAAGATTCGCGTCTTGCGAAAGGCGGCGCACCGTGGCTGGATGGACAGCTTGATGATGTAATGTTGAAGCGTCTTAATGCTCTGAATGAAATTGCGCTGAGCAGAGGTCAGAAGCTCTCGCAGATGGCGCTTTCATGGGTGCTTCATAATAAGGCGGTGGCAACGGTTCTTATAGGTGCAAGCCGCCCGTCGCAGATAGTTGAGAATGCGGCGTGCATTAATAAGCTTGACTTTACCGATGAGGAAATATCCGCAATCGAAGCCGTTCTTAAATAAAGGAGAAAACTATGCCGTTAAAGATAGTCCGTGCAGATATTACAAAGTTTCCTTGCGATGCGGTAGTAAATGCCGCCAATGAATCATTGCTCGGCGGCGGAGGAGTGGACGGCGCAATACACCGTGCCGCAGGTGAGGAGCTTTATAAAGAGTGCCTCACACTCGGCGGATGCAGGACAGGTGAAGCCAAAATCACGAGTGGCTGCAAAATGCCTTGCAGATATATAATCCACACGGTAGGCCCTATATGGCGGGGCGGCGATTCCGGCGAAAAACAATTGCTTGAAAGCTGTTACAGAAATTCCTTGTCGCTCGCTTTGAAAAATGGTTGTGAATCGGTCGCATTTCCGATGATTTCGGCAGGAATTTACGGCTATCCGAAAGAACAAGCGTTCCGTGTTGCGTCCGATACGATTCTGGATTTTCTTGCCACTCACGAACAGGCTGACGATATGACGGTCTATATTGTCATTTTTGACAGCGACAGCTTTCTGAAGGCAAATAAGCTGTTTTCGGATATAGAAAGCTACATTGATGATAATTACGCACAGAGCCATACCGATGAAACGGCTGAAAAGAGCCGCAGATTATTTTGGGGAAAACTGCCGGACACAGCGACCACACATTGTTTTCCTACGGCTGCAACCGCACACAAAAAAGCGTTTGACGATATGTGTGTTCTCGAAGCCGAAGCGGAAACGCAAGACGGTACGCTTGAGGATGCACTGGGCTGTATAGATGAGAGCTTCTCACAGATGCTCCTGCGCAAGATAGATGAAAGCGGTATGAAGGATTCGGAGTGCTATAAAAAGGCTAACATTGACCGCAAGCTGTTTTCGAAGATTCGCAGCAACATTGATTATAAGCCGTCAAAGCCCACAGCCGTTGCTTTTGCGATAGCGCTCGGTCTGTCGCTCCCCGAAACCGCCGAGCTGCTGATGAAAGCAGGCTATGCCCTGTCGCACAGCAACAAGTTTGACATTATAATAGAGTATTTTATCAAAAACGGCATTTACGATATAATCACAATTAACGAAACACTGTTCTCTTACGATCAGATGTTGCTCGGCGCATAAACCTATCCTGCGATTCACATACGAATCGCAGGATTTTTCATTTGTCGCTTTTCATGCGACCATCTTTATTCCCCCATATGCTAAAATACAGACAGAAGATAAGAAAACCCAAATCTGTATTAATAAGCGGAGGAAAAAACCATGAAAAAGATAAACATTAAAACAGCAAGAGCAAATAAGATAAACCATTCGACCGAGATGGTATTCATACTCGACAGGAGCGGCTCAATGGCAGGCCTTGAATCCGACACAATCGGCGGCTTCAACGCAATGATAGAAAAGCAGAAAAAACAGCCCGGCAAGGCATACGTTTCAACCGTTCTGTTCGACACATCGACAACCGTACTTCATGACAGAGCGGATCTCACCACCGTTAAGCCGATGACATCCGACGATTACTTCGCAGGCGGATGCACAGCACTGCTTGACGCAATAGGCGGAGCGATAAACCATATAGGAAATATCCACAAGTACGCACGTCCGGAGGATATACCCGCTCACACAATATTCGTGATAACAACCGACGGTCTGGAAAACGCAAGCCGTCGTTACAGCAAGAGCGATATAAAACGTATGATAGAGCGCCAGAAAACAAAATACGGCTGGGAATTTCTCTTTATCGGAGCAAATATAGACGCAATAGTCACAGCCGAATCTTTCGGCATAGAACAATCAAGAGCTGTTAATTATCACGCAGATAAGAAAGGCACAGAGGTACTCTATGACGCAATTTCCGCTCCGCTCACCGCAATGCGCAGTAAGGGCAGGATAGATGATAACTGGAGCGAGGAAATAGAGGAAGATTTCAATAATCGTAAAAGTAAATAAAATCATCGGCAGACTGTTCGCAAGGTCTGCCGATGTTCTTTATTATCAATTGTAATTTACAAAAATCAACGATTTTTGCAAATTACACACCGAAAAGCGTTCAAACTTCACAAAAATCAACGATTTTTGCAAATTAC
>PPYF01620865.1_pt1 | contig 32525 bp, 39 predicted proteins | sample 1559871 | NCBI WGS metagenome assembly PPYF01 (sample SAMN08240021, study PRJNA423297) | Human gut metagenome, whole genome shotgun sequencing project.
CGGGGGTAGACCTGTTTCAGGTCTGTCACACCCTCAAAAGTATTGGTCAGGTTGCAGCGTCCGCCGCCCGAGACCAGTACTTTTTTCAATACATCCGCCTGCCTTTCGAATACCGTGACCTCCACCTGCGGCGCGAATGTTTTCAGGTTGACGGCCAGAAAGAAGCCGGCCGCTCCTCCGCCAATGATTGCTATCTCCATTGTTCCCTCGATTCTTTTCTAAGGAACAAAGGTAAGTATAATCGGGCGGATTTGAAATGATGATTCTGACATTTTGCTACTTTCAGCTCCAAATCAGTAGTTTCAAAAAACAGCGGTTAGGAGAATCTAAAAAGACAGGAATGTATAAGTATGCAATTTCCGTGTCGTTTTTACTGTTTTATGCAGTATATATTCATTTACTTTGAGGAAAGAAAAAAATCGTTTGCAGCCAAACGAAAAATTTCTTTCCTCATATAAATTCCGGGTACTCCGCATGTCGTGGAAAAAATCCGTTCGAAATGGAAATTTTTCGCCGCACGAAGAAGAGAAAAACTGCTTTTTTGCGGCTTTTTCGTTCTATTTCCCTGTTTTTCGCCGACAAGAATTTACGGGCAGAATGTTAGCGGTTCCGCCTCGCAGGTTTCACCGGAAGAAGAAAGAAGCGGAGGACGGGCGGTTCCCGTTTGCTTTCGTCTTGTGAAAAAGCTTTCAGGCTGTCTTTTTGATTTTTTCGGGAGTCGTGTGCGTCGCTTATTTGTCATCGAGGCCGCATCGAGGGGCGAATGGACGATTCTCGAAGGCATGGGATTGACGTTTTGACAGATTGTGCCGGAAAAGTACGCTTTTCTTTTTTCTTTGCGCCCTTGGGCGTTTTCTGCGAATTGACTATCTTTGCTTATGCGAATGACGGGGGAGCCGTTCGCGGGAACAGAGCCGCGATGTCACCCCGTCAGAGTTTATCATTGAATGCAAATGGAAGTAAAGGAACAGATAGAGCGGCTTCGCAGTGAATTGCACCGCCACAATTATAATTATTATGTATTGAACGCCCCGGAGATTTCCGACCAAGAGTTTGACCGCATGATGCGGGAGTTGCAAGACCTCGAGGCGGCCCATCCCGAATTTGACGATCCGGACTCGCCGACGCGGCGCGTGGGGAGCGACCTGAATCAGGAGTTCGTGCAGGTGCCCCACCGCTATCCCATGTTGTCGTTGTCCAATACGTACAACAAGCAAGAGGTGGCCGACTTTTATGAACGCGTCCGTTCCGGTTTGGAAGGCGAGCCGTTCGAGATTTGCTGTGAAATGAAATACGACGGGCTTTCCATCTCGCTGACCTACGAGCACGGGCGGTTGGTGCGTGCCGTGACGCGGGGCGACGGGGTACAGGGCGACGACGTGACGGAAAACGTCAAGACCATCCGTTGCATTCCGCTTCGTCTGAACGGGAACGGTTACCCCGAAGAGTTTGAAATCCGTGGGGAAATCCTGATGCCGTGGACGAGCTTCGAGGCATTGAACCGCGAACGCGAAGAACGCGAAGAACCGCTTTTCGCCAATCCGCGTAACGCGGCTTCGGGGACGCTGAAAAGCAAAAACTCAGCGGTGGTGGCGCAACGCAAGCTCGATGCTTACTTATATTACCTTTTGGGAGAACACATTCCTTTTGACGGGCATTATGAAAATTTGCAGGCGGCCCGTTCATGGGGATTCAAGATTTCCGGGGGGATGAAGAAAGTAACTACACTCCAGGACATTTATGATTTCATAGATTATTGGGACGTGGAGCGCAAGAACCTGCCTGTGGCTACGGACGGCATCGTGCTGAAGGTCAACTCCCTGAGGCAGCAACGTGCGTTGGGCTATACCGCCAAAAGCCCCCGTTGGGCCATCGCTTACAAGTTTCAGGCGGAGCGTGCCCGTACGCGCCTGAATGCCGTGACCTTCCAGGTCGGACGTACCGGAACGGTGACACCGGTGGCCAATATGGATCCGGTGCAGTTGGCCGGTACGGTCGTGCGGCGTGCCACGTTGCACAATGCCGACGTGATGGAGCAGTTGGATTTGCATATCGGGGACATGGTGTATGTGGAAAAAGGAGGGGAAATCATTCCCAAAATCGTAGGTGTGGACGCCGATGCGCGGGGACCGGAAACGGGACCAAGAGCCGAGTTCATCACCCGCTGTCCGGAATGCGGGGCCGAACTGGTGCGTTACGAGGGAGAAGCCGCATGGTATTGTCCCAACGACACGGCTTGTCCGCCGCAAATCAAGGGGCGCATAGAGCATTACATCAGCCGCAGGGCCATGAACATAGACAGTCTGGGACCCGAAACCGTGGACGATTATTACCGTCGCGGCTTGATACGCGATGTGGCCGACCTGTACGACATACAGGTGCAGCAGATTAACGGCGAGGACGGCACGCGCGAGAAATCTGCGCAAAAGATAGTCCGCTCGATTGCCGACTCCGTAGAAGTTCCTTTCGAACGCGTGGTGTTTGCCTTGGGCATACGTTTTGTCGGTGAAATTGCGGCTAAAGCTTTGGCACGCCATTTCAAGTCGATGGACGCGCTGGCCTCGGCATCGTTGGAGGACATGTTGCAGATCAACGGAATCGGTGTGGTGATAGCCGAGAGCGTGATCCGCTATTTTGCAAACGAAGCCAACCGCGATTTGGTGCGCCGTTTGCGGGAAAAAGGGGTCCGGATGGAGCTTTCCGACGAAGAATTGAGCAGCCATTCCGACAAGTTATCCGGGCAGAGTATTGTGGTGAGCGGGGTGTTCTCGCTTCATTCGCGCGATGAATATAAAGCCATGATAGAACAGCACGGCGGAAAAAATGTGGGCAGCATCTCTTCGAAGACTTCTTTCGTGCTGGCCGGAGCCAACATGGGACCGGCCAAACTGGAGAAAGCCGGTAAATTGGGTATCCCTATCCTCTCGGAAGAAGAGTTCTTGAAAAAGATAGAATCGTGAAAGATTGTTTGCATTATGGGATTTTATTTGTATTTTTGTCGCGAAATAGATAGAACTACTTAAACTATGGCACAAAATAAGTTCAAGGGGTTGGGAATTGCTTTGATAACTCCTTTTAAATCGGATGGTGAAGTGGACTATGAGGCGTTGACCCGTCTGGTAGAATATCAGATACGGAATGGCGTGGATTTCCTGTGTATTATGGGAACGACGGCCGAAACACCTTGCCTCTCGGCTGACGAGAAGAAGATATTGAAAAAGATGCTTGTGGAGCGTGTAGCCGGCCGTGTTCCTTTGTTGATGGGATGTGGCGGGAATAACACGGCAGCAGTAGTTAAAGACCTGAAGGAAGGGGATTGGAGCGGCATCGACGGTATCTTGTCGGTTTGTCCTTATTATAACAAGCCTTCGCAGGAGGGGTTGTACCAGCATTTCAAAGCCATAGCGGAGGCTTCGCCCGTGCCGGTCGTGTTGTATAACGTACCGGGGCGTACGGGAGTCAACATGAGTGCGGAGACGACATTGCGCTTGGCCCGTGATTTCGAGAATATAGTGGCCGTCAAGGAGGCCAGTGGGAATATGACCCAGTTGGAGGATGTGATAAAAAACAAGCCTCGCGACTTCGATGTCCTTTCAGGGGATGACGGCATCACTTATCCGCTGATTACGATGGGGGCGGTAGGTGTGATTTCAGTGATAGGCAATGCCTTGCCCGCCGAATTCAGCCGTATGGTCCGCATGGCACTGAACGGAGATTACGAGCATGCCCGTATTATTCACCACAAGTTCTCGGATTTGTTCAAATTGTTGTTTGTGGATGGCAATCCGGCCGGCGTAAAAGCCATGCTCCATGCCATGGGAATGATTGAGAACCAACTTCGTCTGCCTTTGGTGCCTACACGGTTGACCACAATGGAGAAAATCTCGTCTATTTTGAAAGAGTTGGATATCCGCTATTAAGCAGATACCGGATTGAATCGTATGCAGCCGCCTGCCGGAGAGTTTATTCCGTCGGGTGGCTTTTTTTGTACCTCCTGTTTCCGATGGGTTGATAGGTGTTCTGAATAGTTAAATAATGTGTGTTTTTGCGGATTTTTCGGCAGACGTTCGTAAACCGTGTAGAAAGCATTGGAAATAAGAACGGAAACCAATATTTATCATTTATGAAGAAACTATCTCTTTTTACGGTGGCTTTGTTTTTCAGCATCGGAGGGGGCGGGGTATATGCCCAGGGGGCATTCGTCCATCCGGGGCTTTTGCACAGCCAGAATGACTTTGACCAAATCAAGAAACGCCTGGCAGAGCACGACGCCCAAACGCTACAGGCTTTTGAGGTGTTGAAGAACAGTTGGGTGGCCAACAAGGCAGTGAACGACATTTGGGGAGTGACGGAATATATCAAACGTGGAATTGCCGGTGACGAAAACTACATGAACGCCTATCGCAATGCGGCCAAGGCTTACCAGTGTGCCTTGCTTTGGAAAATTACAGGCGAGACGCAATGGGCGGAACGGGCTGTCTATGTGTTGAACCAGTACGTAGCGATTACCAAAGGAATCGGTGGGAATACGAACCAGTCCTTGGTGCCCGGCTTTATCGGTTACCAATTTCTGAATGCGGCCGAGCTGATGCGTGATTACGAGAAGTGGGAGAAAGAGGATTTCGAACGCTTCAAGCAGTGGATGATCGACGTGTGGTTCACTACGGCGCAAGACTTTCTGGAACGTCGGCACGATACCGTGACGCGCGAGGGCAACTGGTACCACTACCACAGTAATTGGGGATTGGGAAATGCACTTTTCTGTGTGTCGCTGGGCATCTTCGCCGATTTGCCGGACATTTATAATTACGGTATGTACTGGATAAAAGAAGGGCCGGGCAATGAATCGCTTTATGTGGGTGACAGTCATCCTGTGAAGCAAGACCAAGGTATGTGTGGTTACGGATGGGGGCTCATTCCTTGGTTTCATGAGGATACCCGTGGTCCGTTCGGATACTTAAACCAGATGCAGGAAAGCGGCCGTGACCAGGGGCATGCCATGGCGGCGTTGGGCTTGTTGTCATACGCCCTTCAGTCGGCCTATAATCAGGGAGACAATGCCTTTTGTAACTTATATAACCCTTTGATTCCGGGTGAGGCGGGGCAGACCATGGTGGCCGGTGCGGCGGAATATGTGGCTATGTACAACTGCAATCAAGTAGACCCCGCCGATATTCCTTACACTCAGAATTGGTGGATGGGTGGATTGAGCGGTACGGGGCGCGGACAATGGCGGCCGATATGGCAGTTGTTCATCAATCACTATCAGAACCGTATGGGAATGCCGATGGAATACTGCACGCGGATGTCCAAGATTGTGGGGATAGAGGCCGGGGGAGGTTCCTACGGTACGAATAGCGGCGGTTTCGACCATACGGGATTCGGGACGCTGATGCATGCGGACGAGGCGGTGACGGAGAAGACGAAGCCCACCGTGCTTTCTCCGGAAATCGTGCAGGACGGTACTGTACGCCCATACGCCGAGATGAAAGAAGTGAAGAAGGGTACGCCGTTAACCTTGCGGGCTGTATTGCCCGATGGCGAAACCGACACGGGAAATTGGGAATGGGAAGACGGCATGAAAGGAGCGAGCCGCGACATTACGGCCGATGCTTCGGGTGTTTATCGTTTGTTTTACACCAATACGCAGGGGGTGAAGAGTGTGCAGATGTTTTGCATTTCCGTATACGGAGAGGGCATTCGCGCCACGTTGACCCCGTGGATAGAGTACGACGGGGTACGCATGAACCAGACGAGCGAGTTCAGTGCCGTCAACGGAAGGGACGTGACCCTCGGGGCTGATTATGCCAATTGGAACTATGTGGCTTCCACCAGATGGTATGACAGTCAGGGTAAGCTGTTGGGCTCCGGTGGTTCTTATACATTCCGGCAAGGGAATTCCGACCAGACTTTCAAGGTGGTGCTGACCAATGAGTCCGGCGTGGAGATAAGCCGGGAATTCATGATTAAGAATTCGGTGGTAATTCCCACGTTAGCGGTGGACGGGAAAGAGCAGGAGAGTTTGCGGGCTATCGTCACACAAGGGCATGATGTGGTAATGAAAGGTAAGATAACTTCCGTCCGTTATCGGAACGGAGTCTACACTTGGAGTTCCGGCGAGCATACGGAGTCCATTTCTTTTGAGAACGTACAATCTTCCATCTACCGCCATTTGGACTGGATAGACACTTCATCTTCCATAAAGACATACGAGGCTAATTTTGATTTTGAAGTCAAGGTGTATCAGGAAGGACGGACGCTGTACGACGGTTACTATCGTATGAAAGACCGTGCCACGGGGAAATACCTGAACAGCCGTACGATGAAGTTCGAGACATTGGAAGGAGAAGGGGATTCTACTGCTTTCATTTGGCATTACACTTGGCTGGACGACATGGAACGATATAAAATACAGAATCACAATGATTCGGCTTATCTGAACAACGAAGGGGCGCTGACCGACCGCGTTTACAGCAAAGCGCGTAGTAGCTTCTATTTATATACGTTGGTAGGGGGAGAGGAATTGGAATGCTTCGTGCGGACACCGGAGCGCTACGGTTCTTATTATTGGGAAACCGACGGCGAGACGTTGGTTTGCGACCAGGCTGACAAGATGCCTTCCGACTTTCCGTTCGTATTGGAAAAGGTGACAGACAACGGAGGCGAAACAGGTATTTCCGAGGCTGTGGCGCGCGATGCGGCATTCACGGTGGACGTGACACATTCAGGGATTACGGTTACGTCCGGAAGTGCGGTCGGTATGACGGTTTACACGATGGCCGGTAGTCCGGTAATGCGTACCCGATTAGGAACCGGTACGCATACGATACACACCGCTCCGTTGGCTCCGGGCATTTACATCGTCCGCGTGACGGACGGAAAGACGGTAAGGAGTGTGAAATTCGTCCGATAGGACGGAATGGACACATCAAGAGCAGGTGAAGCCCGCCCGGTATTGTCGGGCGGGTTTCTTCAATATCTGCATGCAAAGCTTTTTTCTTCTTTCGGAAAATAGTATATTTGCCGATAGGTTTTGTGAGGAAGTGTGACATGAAAATGTACGTACGTTATTTTATTATAGGATTCCTGTCTCTGGTTTCTTCCTGCATCAGTGAAAAGGAAGATGCCGGCATGCAGCCGGATGCGGTGGAAGTGGGAGACATGTTGCCGGAATTTACCGTAGTGATGAATGACGGACGGACGGTGGAGAGCGGAAGTTTGCAAGGGCAACCTTCGTTCATATTGTTCTTCAATACGGCGTGCGGGGATTGTCGCCGTGAATTGCCGCTCGTACAACAGATGTACGAAAGGTACGGAGCGGACGGTCGTATGGTTTTTATGGCCATCAGTCGGGAGCAGGACGCGGTAGCTGTCGGAGAGTATTGGGCGGACAACGGACTTACGATACCTTTTTCCGCACAGACCGACCGCACGGTTTACCATTTGTTTGCTTATTCGTCCATACCCCGCATTTATGTCGTGGATGCGTCGCGGGTCGTTCGGGCGGTTTTTACGGACTCTCCTTTGGCCACGTCGGAAGACTTGACGTACGAGATAGAACGTGTATTAAAGGAAATCAAAGATACGGAAAAGTAAGTTTGAGATTATGAAATGTTTAGTGATAGGCGCCGGAGGCGTGGGCGGCTCTTTGGCTGCTCTGCTGGCCTTGGCCGGGAATGAAGTAGCGTGTGTGGCCCGTGGGGAGCATAAGGAAAAAATGTTGGCGCGTGGGTTGCGTTTCCATTCGGGAATCAAAGGAGAGCAGGTCGTTCCGTGTTATGTTTACGACGGGACGGGGAAACGTCCGGGAGAGATAGGTGTGGCTACGACCGAAACTTATCGGGGGAAGGCCGAGCTGATATTGGTCTGCGTGAAAGGGTATTCTGTCGATTCCGTGGCGGATTGCATCGTTCGTGCCTCGGGTGAGCGTACCGTGGTGCTGCCCATCCTGAATGTATATGGTTCGGGGCCCAGAATCGCCCGTGCCTGTCCGGGTTCACGGGTTATCGACGGTTGCATTTACATCGTAGGGTATATCCAGGCTCCGGGCGAGGTGACACAGAGCGGCCAGGTGTGCAAACTTGTGTTTGGGGCACGTCCCGGGGACGGCGTTTCTCCGGAAGAACTTGAAACCGTTCGCCGCACGTTGGCGGACGCGGGAGTGAAAGCGATTCTTTCGGACGACATAGACCGGGATACTTTTGCCAAATGGGGATTTATCAGCGCGATGGCCGGAACGGGGGCTTTCTTTGACGCACCGATGGGAGCCGTACAGAGAGAAGGCGAGGAACGGGACGTGTTCATCGGCCTGACGAAGGAGAGCACGGCGTTGGGAGAGCGCTTGGGCATCCGTTTCCGGGAAGACCCTGTGGCGGCCAACCTGCGTGTCATAGATGCCTTAGACCCACAGACGACTTCTTCTTTGCAGAAAGACTTGAAGAAAGGGCGGGAGTCTGAAATACAAGGACAATTATTCGATATGCTGGATGCCTGCCGGAAGCAGGGGATAGAGGCTCCGACATACGAACGGGTGGTAGCGAAATTCAGGAATTCCTGAATGAGGACAGCCCAGGCAGAAACTGAAACAGGAAACTCCTCCGGCTGACATCGCTTTGCGGTGGTCGGCCGGAGGAGTTTCTATTACGGGATGAACCTTGGCGGCAGAAGCCGCCGTTAGGTTTATGCTTTCTTTTTCAGGCGGTTCTTCCAGAGTGCCGTCATGTCCTCCAATGTCTTACCTTTGGTTTCGGGCACGCTCTTCCAGACGAACAGGGCTGCAAGCAGACAGATGATACCATACAGGCTGTAAGCGAACATAGGGCTGAAATCGTACAAAGCCGGAAAGGTGGACGACACCAAGTAGTTGAACACCCATTGGAACGCTACGGCGATGGCCACGGCTTTTCCTCGGATGGTGTTGGGGAAGATCTCGGCAATGAGAACCCAGCAAATCGGCCCCCATGACATCATGAAGAATGCAGCGTACACGATGACGGACAGAACCGGAACGATACCTTTGACGCCCATCTGGTCGCAAAGGGCTACGGCAAAGGCACCGACAGCCATACCGATGGAACCGATGATTAGCAACGGTTTGCGTCCGAAACGGTCGACGGTGAAAATGGCTACCAAAGTGAAGAGGATGTTGACCACACCCATGATGACGGTCTGCATCATACCGCCTCCTTCGGCACCGGCACTTTCAAATATGCGTGGGGCATAGTAAAGCACGGCATTGATGCCGATGGCTTGTTGGAAGACGGAGAGAAGAATGCCGATGACGATGACAGCCACACCGTATGTGAATAGCTTTTCAGTCTTTTCCTTGGACGTCTGTTTGATTTCCTCCAGTACCCTTCCGGCTACATTGCGGCCATTTATTTTCTCCAAAATGGCAAATGCCCTTTCGTCTTCACCGCACATCACCAGATAGCGAGGAGTCTTGGGTACGCAGAACAGCAACAGGCCGAACAAGGCGGCCGGGAAGGCTTCGGACCCGAACATATAACGCCAACCCTCGTACACGCTCCACATGTCGGACTCGGGGCTGACAGACATCACACCGCTTACGGCGTCTTTCAGGATGACCGGATTCTGATGGTCGCCCATAATCATATAGTTGACGAAATAGACTACGAGCATGCCGAAGATAATGGCAAACTGGTTGCACGACACCAGTGTGCCGCGGATGTGGGAAGGGGCAATCTCGGCGATATACATCGGACAGACGGCAGAAGCCAGTCCTACGCCGATTCCGCCCAACACACGATAGAGGTTGAAGGCAATCAGCAAGTCCCAGTTGGCCTTTCCGTATTCGAAGAAAAGAAACTCCGGATAGTAGGAACCCAATGCGGAGAGGAAAAACATGACGGAAGCCAGACGGAGGGAATCGCGCCGCCCCAGACGGGAGGCCAGATAACCGGATATGGCGCCGCCGATGACGCAACCTATCAATGCACTGGACGAGGTGATGCCGTGCATCACCTTGTCATACTGAAAATCCGTCGCGGTGAGGAAAAAGGCTTCAAGGCCTTTCTCGGCACCGGAAATCACTGCCGTGTCGTAGCCGAACAACAGTCCGCCCAAGATGGCTACGGTGGTACTGGAGTACAAGTACAGTCTGTCTCCTTCTTGTGTCAAATTCATGATGATTCGTTTGATGTTAAATTAATAAATTTCATTATGTTCGTCCGGACTGAACGACTTGCCCATGCCGTGCAGTTTGTTGTACAACTTACGGTCGAATTTGTAGTACCGCGCGGCCCGGTGGGCTACGCCGGTCTGGAATTCTTCCAAAGGAAGCACATATTTCATTTGGGCAATCCGTTTGTGGAAATTGCGAACGTCGAATTTCCGGTCATATATCGTTTCGTAAAGTGTGCGGAGTTCGGCTGCGGTGAATCTCTTGGGGAGAAGGTCGAACAGGGCAGCGGGCTGCGTCTGCACGTATTGCCGTACGAACCATAGGGCTTCGCCGATAATCTGGTTGTGGTCGAAAGCCAAAGGACAGAGCGCATCGATGTCCGTCCAACAGGCTTCATAGCGGTCGGACAAATGGGTAAGTTTCTTGTCGATTTTTACCATCGTCAGGTAGGTGATGGTGACGATGCGTTCCACTTTCTGGTTTAATTGGTGGAAGCGTTCCAGCCATTTGGTGTCTTTCGGGTTGTTGGTCCGGTTTTTAGAGCCGAACGCCCTGAACTGTATGAGGTGAAGCTCATTCAGCCCTGTCAGTTCATAGAGAACCCGCTGTGCCGCCTCGTCCAGGTCTTCGTCATTGTAAATCAGACTGCCCGGCAATTTCATGTTATTATAGTAGCCACTTTCTTCGTGGCCGGTCTGCTTTACGAGAAGCACTTTGAGATGTTCGCCGTCAAAACCTAATACGACACAGTCAACAGAGACGTGAGGATTGATCATTTCATCGACGCGTAGGGGATTTTTCATCGTATTGTCGTATTTTGCATACAAAGATAGTATGGCGGGAGGGGAATGGGAGATACCTTTTTTATGTTATATAACATATAATCAAGGCTCTTCGGGAGTACTTTTCATCTTTAGTATGATAAGGTACGGGGTTTTACCTGATTCCGGAAAAATGTACGGGGCATATCTACTGTACGATTTGATGCGGGAGCTTTTTTCTTGAATACAGATAATCAGTTTTTTATCGTTCGCAACTTAACTTTCGGAGCGTAGGGTACAGCTTTCTCCGGCAGAAATGCGGCATACGCTTTCACCGGAAAGGGAATTACAATAAGTCTTGGTTTTAAAAAAAGTTAAGTTGAGAGTGGATCGGGCGGCTTCCTTTCGTGAGCGGCAGGCAGTGAAGGGGGAAATCGAATCGTGGAGTACGTTTTATTTTACACCAAAGAAGGGTTTTCTTTTCTGCGCCAAACGAAAAATCAATCTCAGCCGAATGATTTTTCGTTTGGCTGAGATTGATTTTTCATTCTCAGCAGATTTTTTTGTCCATCTCAATCAGTTGAAAACCAATGCTATGCAGAATGCGACTTTTTTGTCTGAAATCCTTATATCCCGTATCCCCTGCGAGGTGTATGTCCGGCAGGTGTCCCCGTTTCCTTTAGGGGGGAAAACGAAAGCAGGCAGAAAGGTCTTGTAGACCCCTCTGCCTGCCATATCCCTCTCTTACGGAGTATTTTTTGATGATGTTCCGTAGATTATTGTTTGCCTCCGGCTTTCCAGAAATTTTCTTCTTTCTCTATTTTTGCTTTCTGAGCCTTATATTCGGCATTGGCCTTTTCGTACTCTGCATTCTTGCGCTGTACTTCCTGAATCTTCTCTTTCAGACGATTGGCAGAACCAGAGATGCTGACGTCCTCCTGAGCAGCTTTCGTACAATAGGAGATAGCCTCTGAGAAGTTTTTGGATGAGGCCAGAATCTGTGCGCGCACCAAATGAGCTTTCCCTGCGATACCTGCGTTGTATTGTACGGCTTTGTCCAAATATGAAAATGCCTTGGCGGAGTCTCCCGTTTTCGACACGGCATTGGCAATCTTCAATGCAATGGCCGCTTTAGTCTGGTCGGTGGGGCATAATTCAAGGGCTTTATCAAAATATTGCACCGATTCGGCCACTTTTCCGTCTTTGTAGTATTTCTGTGCCGTACCGATGGCCGATTCGTAGCTCGGTTCGATGTTGTAGGCGTATTCTGCTGCCTTGAAATAAATGTCGGTATCGTCGCAATCATTAGCAGCCAATAAGGTCAACGCTGATTTCAGATAAGCCAGATTCGTTTTGTTTTCTTCGATTTTCGGACCGAAAATAGCAATAAGTTGCTCGCGGTCAGCAGCTTTGGATTGGGCAAACAAGGTTTCGATGCGGTTCAGTGTCGGGTCGTACTGTGCCACGATCTTTTGAGCCGCCACGGAGTCTGTCGCTTCGTTGGCCAAGCTCAACATGCCTTGGCAAGCCTCGCGACTTTCCATATAATCTTTCAGGAACTGCTCGCGGAAAGCGGTAGAGTCGGCCATGTATCTTTGATATGAGATTTCAAAGAATTTGTCCAATACGAAACCGGGGACCTCTTTGGCGCCATCCTTATTAATAAGGTCTATACCCTCGCGGAACATGGTGTAGGCCTTGTCCAGCGAATAACCGTCGGCCACGCCCGCACCGTAGTAAGCATAGTCGAAAGCCTTACGGGCCAGGATGTCACCCTTTGTGGCACGCTTGTCTGCCTTCGTAAAAGAGTTGAGGGCATCCATGTGCTTCAGACGCGTGTCATATAAGTTCATCAATTCGTTGAAGTATGCCTTTTTCTTCGTCATGTCCTGCTCTTTGACCAGTACGTTGGCCAAAATCATGGCACCATAGGCATACGTGCTCACTTCAGCGCACGGAGCCATCGTGAACACGGCTTTCCAGGGCTCGTACGCCCCTACGTAATCCTGGGCTTTGTAGCTGTCTTTGTAGGCTACGATATTACCTAAGGTCGTGATACTGTCTTGCCCATGTCCAATACGGTCGTACACTCTCGTTCCTTCGTATTGAGCCATAGTTGGTACACAAACAGCCGTTAAACCAAGAACCGTTGCAATTTTTGTAAATTTCATTTTTATCCTTCTTTTAGCTGATTCAACAAATTTTGTTCTTTTAATTTGAGTCGAATAATCTTGCGCAAAAATACAAAAAAAATTGTGCCGTAAAGACCATTTGTGAGAAAAAACAATGGTTGAAAATGGATTTTCTGATTAATTATGTTTTTTCACGAAGAATACTTGTCGGGGGAAACAGAAAAAGTGCGCGGAAAAGAGGTGGTTTGAATTCTTTTTTGCACTTTTGCATATAAAAATACGACTATGTTGAATTTGGATGATTTTTACAGGGCAAGATATGTCTTGAGCAATGTGGTGCGCCGGACGGATTTGATTTATGCACCCAAAATCAATCAGGAAAGTGAGATTTACCTGAAACCCGAAAATTTGCAGGTGACCGGCTCTTTCAAGCTGAGGGGAGCTTGTTATAAGATATCGCAGTTGGGCGATGAGGAGAAGGCCAAGGGCGTGATTGCCTGTTCGGCTGGAAACCATGCCCAGGGTGTGGCGCTCGGGGCCGTCAAATACGGCATTAAATCTTTGATCTGCTTACCCGAAGGGGCACCGATCAGCAAGGTGGAGGCCACACGTCGGTTGGGAGCCGACATTTGTTTGGTACCCGGCGTATACGATGACGCCTACCGTAAGGCTTTGGAACTGCGTGATGAATTCGGGTACACCTTCATACATCCTTTCGACGACGAGAGGGTGATAGCCGGACAAGGAACGATCGGTTTGGAGCTGATTGAACAGTTGCCGGACGTGGATACGGTGATTGTGCCGATAGGAGGCGGAGGGTTGGCCAGTGGGATCGCCTTTGCCATCAAGACTTTGAATCCGAAAATAAAGGTGTATGGCGTGCAGGCCTGTGGGGCGCCCGGCATGTTGCAGAGCCTCGAGCACCAGAAGATAGAATGCCTGGACGCTGTGTCTACGATTGCTGACGGGATAGCGGTGAAAGAGCCGGGGGAACTTACTTACCGGACGTGCAAACAGTATCTCGACGGGGTCGTGACGGTGACGGAAGATGAGATATGTGCCGCGATTCTGGCTTTGATAGAACAGCATAAACTGATTGCGGAAGGAGCCGGAGCCGTCAGCGTGGCTGCCGCCATGTTCAACAAGGTGCCCGTAAAAGGGTGCAAGACCGTTTGTGTAGTGAGCGGCGGAAATATCGACGTGACGATATTGAGCCGCGTGATTAACCGTGGGCTTTCCAAAAGCGGGCGGATATACACCTTTTGCGTGGAACTGGACGATAAACCGGGGCAGTTGTTTGTGGTCAGCCAGATTGCCGCGTCGGTGGGGGCGAATATCATCAGCGTGTATCATGAGCGGAATGACGATACATCCAACGTCACGGCCTGTTGGTTGCGTGTCCAGGTGGAAACCCGCAATGCGGAACATGTACAGGAACTCCAGCTTGCATTGAAGAATGCAGGTTTAAAACTAATATAAATAAAAAAAGATTTTATGAAAGCTTTACACACGAAATCGGCACCTGCTGCCATCGGCCCTTACAGTCAGGCCATTGAAGTGAATGGATTTGTTTTTGCTTCCGGCCAGATACCTATTGATCCGGCTACCGGGGAATTTGTCGAAGGCGGTATCAAAGAGCAGACCCGTCAGGCGTTGACAAATGCCGCCCATATCATGGCGGAAGCCGGCATCGACTTGTCGCATGTGGTCAAGACTACGGTCTTTTTGGCAGATATGGCAGATTTTGCCGCTATGAACGAAGTATATTCCACTTTCTTTAAAGAACCTTTTCCTGCACGTTCGGCAGTTGCCGTAAAGGCATTGCCTAAAGGTGCGTTGGTGGAAGTGGAATGCGTGGCCGTCAAATAAGGCTGGCTACTCATTACAACCGGGAAACTTTCTAATAATGATCGTAATGTGTGATTTCGGGAGTTTCCCGGCTTGTATTTTCTTCGAAGCGGCTGCACAGCCGTTTGGCTTCGGCCACGTAGCGTTCGCCGGTCCAGTTGCATTCACAGATAATGGGGTTTTTCATCCATTGCATGTATTTGCCGTGCTTACAGTTGTAGCACTTTACCATTTTGTCTTTATTGCCAGCCATAATACTCTTTTATGATATGCGATGGAACTTCTCGGGAATATTCTTGCGATTGCTTTGCAGCACTAAGGAGTCTGGTGTCAGTTTCAAAATATCCAGTGTGTCGTTTCTCGTTTCCGCTCCGTGTACGCCTTCGCTTTCCCGTAACAGAATTAATTTGCAGTTGTACAGACTCCATTGGTTGTACTTATATGGGCCGGTGGCTAAAGACCGGGCTTTACCGTTCATCTCCAATTGGAACCCGTGTTGTTTGTCGGTGTCCGATTGCCATTTCCTTTGTGCGAGTTGGTTGATGTTCAGGGCCACGTTTACACTTTGGTTGTCATCGCACGTCGTAATGGCATATTGGTCGGTGTAGTTCGCTATTTCGCCCAATATACGTCCCGGTTCCCCTGTTTTTTCGTTGGTTTTGTTTAACGCCAGTGTATCGCCGTCGTCGGTAATAAGCTCAAGACTGCTCATTCCCGTGCCTTCTCCCAAATGACCGTAGAAAGCCGTGTCGGGCGGATAAACCGTCACAGAATCATTCTCCTCCATATAGTCTTTGCTTTGTTGTCCACCGGTACATCCCGCCAAGAGACTTGCAGCGACTGCCATTGAAAGCAGAGGGTATATCAGACCTTTTCTCATGTGTTTTATGCTTATTTGTGAATACTGACTTACAAATATACTAATTATTCAAAAAAGACCGGTCTTATTCTTGTTTTATTTATCGTATTCGACATTTCTTCGCTATTTTTGCGTGCGTTGGCATGATGTTTGAAGCGTTGTTTTTACAAAACCATTTAATAAATATAATATGTATTGGATTCTTTTTATCGGTATTGCCTTGGCCAGTTGGTTGGTACAGGCTAATTTGAAGAACAAGTTCGAAAAGTATTCGAAAATTCCTATCGACGGAGGATTGACCGGACGTGATATCGCCGTGAAGATGTTGCATGATAACGGGATATATGACGTGGAAGTGGTAAGTACGTCGGGGTCGCTGACCGATCACTACAATCCGGCCAACAAGACGGTCAATTTGAGTGAGGATGTGTACGATACGTGTAGTGTGGCGGCAGCAGCCGTAGCTGCACACGAATGCGGCCACGCCGTGCAGCACGCCCATGCTTATGCTCCGTTGAAGATGAGGAGTAGTCTGGTGCCGGTCATTTCTTTTGCTTCCAATTGGATGATGTGGGTATTGCTCATCGGGATGTTTACGCTGAATGTGTTCCCTCAAATCATGTTGTTCGGAATCATCTTGTTCGCTGCCACGACCTTGTTCAGCTTTATTACCTTGCCGGTAGAAATCGATGCAAGCCGGCGTGCCGTCAAATGGCTGAGCGAGGCCGGTGTGACGAATAACCGGAATTATGGGGCTGCCGTATCGGCTCTCCGTTCTGCCGCGTATACTTATGTCGTAGCGGCTTTAGGTTCTTTGGCCACCTTATTATATTATGTCATGATCTTCCTCGGTCGTCGGGACTAAAAAGCCGAGGGTATGTTTTTAACAGTAGTATTACTTTTAGTCGGCATCGCGCTTGTATTGCTCGGTGCCGACAAGTTGACGGACGGTGCGACCGGTTTGGCGCGGCGGTTCAACGTGACTGAAATGGTGATAGGCTTGACGGTAGTGGCCTTTGGGACGTCGTTGCCGGAGTTTGTGACTAGTTTTATGTCGGCGTTGAAAGGAAGCAGTGAGATTTCTATCGGTAATATAGTGGGAAGCAACACATTTAATGTATTGATGATTGTGGGGTGTTCGGCTTTGGTCAGTCCCATTGTCATTAGCAAGTCTACTATTCACAAAGACATTCCGTTTGCTATTTTAGCCACGTTGTCCCTTATCGTCGTATCATTGGATGCGGTGTTGGACGGCGGACAATTTGAGAATCTGATTTCGCGTACCGACGGATTGATGCTGTTTGGTCTCTTTGCCGTATTTATGTTCTATACGTTTTCCATCGCCCGTAACAAAGACGGTGCGGGCGAGCAGCCGCAGGCCTTGCAAATAGCTCCGATGTCCTACGGTCGTATATTCCTTTATGTCATATTGGGATTGGCCGGTCTTGTGTTCGGAGGAAACTTATTTGTGGATGCGGCTACAGAGATTGCGCTCAGTATGGGAGTAAGCGAAACGGTAGTGGGTTTGACTTTGGTGGCTGCCGGAACGTCGCTACCGGAACTTGCCACTTCTATCGTGGCAGCCAGAAAGGGAAGTTCCGCCATTGCAATAGGGAATGTTGTGGGAAGCAATATCTTCAATATTTTCTTTGTGATGGGCTTTTGTGCGACCGTATCTCCGATGCCTGTGGGGAGTATTTCATATTTCGATTTAGGGCTTATGCTTTTAAGTGTCCTGATTCTCTGGTGTTTCTCTTACACAAAACGGACGATTGAGCGTTGGGAAGGTGGAGTCATGGTGGCAGTTTATTTGGTTTATCTTGCTTATCTGATTCATCAGGCATAGAGGAAAGAAGAAACTTTTGTGAGTTTTATTGGAAAAAAGTGCTCCAAAGGCTTGCAAGTTTAAATAAAAGAAGCTACCTTTGCATCGCAATTGAGGAAAACACCTGCTGAAAGGTAGGGAAATCCGAGGAAGCAAGGAAGTTTGGGTGAGTGGCTGAAACCACCAGTTTGCTAAACTGACGTGCGGGTTACCGTACCGGGGGTTCGAATCCCCCAGCTTCCGCTCCAAGGCGTCTTCGTCTAGCGGCTAGGACACATGCCTCTCACGCATGCAACACGGGTTCGATTCCCGTAGACGCTACAAATTGAAAATCAAGCGGTTATCTATAAAGATAGCCGCTTTTTTTGTGTTGTTTTTGGTGGGTATATTAGCCAAAAAACGGCATAAAACAGCATAAAACGGCACGAAACGGCTCATGTTTTTGCACATCCTTTGCACAAAAGTGGCTATATTTGCACGAGAAAACCAATCGGTTAGCCTTTTTTCAGAGGCATTAAAAAACAAATATATGAATAATATATCGTTCTATTTGGATAAAAGAAGGAAAAAAGATGATGGAGTATACCCTATACGCATATACCTTTGTCATCGTAAAGCAATATTCGTTTCCACGGGGCTTTCGGCACATGAGGACGAATGGGAAGGAAAATATATTTCTGCGAAAGCAAGGAATGCAAGGGCGCGTAACTCAATGCTGCGGAATATACTTGATAGGGTGGAAACATTGGTTATTTCGCTTTCGAAGGACAAGAAGCTTCCTTTTATGAGTGACAAGGAACTTGCCGCAGCCATAAGGGAAGAAATATCAGGCGAACCTGCCAAAAAAGAAACGTTCGTGGATTTCATTGGGAGGTATGCGGTAAAGCAAAAAAAGGAGAATACAAAGACTGTTTACCTTTCTACTAAAGAAAAAGTATTCCAATATGATGGGAACGCTACATTTCAAACCATTGATTTGAATTGGTTGGAAGGTTTTGATTCATGGATGGAGGGGAATGGGCTGTCTGTAAATTCGAGATCAATACACCTTCGTAACATACGTACGGTCTTTAATGAGGCAATAGACAACGGAGAGACATCATTCTATCCGTTCCGGAAATTCAAGATAAGGAAGGAAGAGACCCGCAAACGTTCCCTTTCGGTGGATGACCTTAGGGTTATCAGGAATTACCAGGGTGAAGATTTTATAAAGGAGTACCAAGACATGTTCATGCTCATGTTTTATCTTATAGGTGTAAATAGCATAGACTTGTATAAGGCGGCCCCGGACAGCATAGTGGACGGGAGGTTTGAGTATAAGCGTTCAAAGACCGGAAGGTTGTTTTCAATCAAGGTGGAGCCGGAAGCCATGGAAATCATAGAACGTTATAAAGGGAAGGAGCACCTGTTGTATGTGGAGGACCTTAAAGATTACCGTACTTATACCTATGCCATGTGCCGTGGGCTGAAGAAGCTTGGGGAGGTTGAGGTAAAAGGAAGGGGAGGGAAGAAAGAGAGGAAGCCGCTATTCCCGGACATCTCTACGTATTGGGCGCGCCATACATGGGCCACGATAGCCGCGTCATTAGATATTCCTAAGGAAACAATTTCGGCTGCGCTTGGCCATGAAATAGGGAGCAGGGTGACATCCATTTATATAGATTTCGACCAAAAGAAAGTGGACGAGGCCAACCGGAAAGTTATGGATTATGTCCTGTATGGAAAGGAGTGACGAAAAACATCTATATTTATGTTGCAAGACAATGGATAATAAACTATATTTGCAGTATGTGGAAAGAGAAATTAGGCAATTATTTGATTGATGTTTCCAAGTACTTTCTTACTGGCGTGTTTGTCGCATCGTTGGTTAAAGACTTGGAGGAAATAAGATGGCTTATTTATGTGCTTAGTGGAAGTGTGGCAGCCGTTTTATTGTTATTAGGTTTAATTCTAACGAATAAAAAGGAGGATAAATGATGGGAAGTTTAATTATTCTAGGAATGGTAGGAATACCATGCTTGGTGGCTCTCCTTTGGTTCTTAACCCCGTCCGGCAAGCGCTGGCTGAAGGATAACCACATGATTTGACGGATTATTTATGCAGGAGGGTTCACCTCTATATTATTAACACTCGGATTCGGTTTATATCTTGTCCGGGATAAAAAAGAAAGGAAGTAATTATGTACGCACTATTGACATTTGGTTTTATATCTGCAATTGCCATTGTTGGAGGTACTTATTTTTGGTTGCAGGACAGAAAAGAAGCACATAAGAAGTCGATATAATGGAAGCCGTTTTTTGTATTGTCTGCAATAGGTTTGCCTTGCGTGGTGTTCTTGGTTGGGTGTCTTATCCCACCTGGTAAACGGTGGCTAAAGGCCAACCACATGATTTGACGGATTCTTTTATATGTGATCGTAGTCGCCAGGGGAGCTGTTAAAGCTTCCCTTTCTTGTGGTCAGTATTTTGCCCGTTTTATCCTTGTAATCGTTCTTTTGAGTTCATTGGCAAGTTTCTCCGCATTCTCGATTTCGCACGTCAGTTCGCTTTTTGGAATCCAAATCTTGTCCAACATGTCCCCGTCCCCGGTGCAAAGCCATGTGATGTTCAGTTCCGGGTATTTTGAATGTATTCTCGATATGATGTCAGTCCCCATGGTCCCCGGCCTTCCTTTTGTAGCCGTATTGGCGATATACTTGTTCGACAGCCCGCATGTCTTTTCAAACTGGCTGGTCCCGGTTATCATTTTATTCTGTTTCAGGTAAAGCACGAATTGCCTTAACCTGTCAATAGCTCTTTCTTGCTTTGTTATCATATTCTATTTGGTATTTTATATTTGTTCTAATCATTTAAAAGTTCACTTTTCCATGAGTTGCTGCCTGTATTTGTTGTATCTGATTCAGTTATATTCCTATTTATATCTACTTTTTTTATAACTTTACCGTGTGATTTATAAAAACGTAAAACTTATGATAGTAAACATTGCACTAATAACAGGTATGATCGTCAATATATATCTTGTCTATCAGCAGGATAAACTTATGAAAGAGCACGAAAAAACAGTAGAGGAATTCAAAAAGCTATTAGAACGTTAAGTCCAACGCTTGTGTTCTTTCCCTTCCATAGCCAAAATCATCATCCCAAATGAACTTGACTATGGGTGATTTGATGTGTCCTTTATATAATGTCATTACTATATCGAAATGGCCTCCCTTGTTAAGAAGCGGATAAGAATCGCTTTCTTTCCTCAGCGTAACACCTGACTTTTCTTTGTCAATATCATCCGAAACTATCCTTATATTACGAGCAGTCCCTTCACCATTATTAAAGACTCTCATCCTCCAACCATTGTTCCCCGTCCTGAAAGCATTAGCACATATAAGAGCCTGCTTTTCTTTTTCTTCATTTCTTCTATTCTGCGACAAAGTGTACTCGTTAATTTGAATTTGTTGCTTTTTCAATTTCTTTCCGTTGCACCAACTATGTATTCCTGACCCAATTGCAACTAAAAGGCTTGCCAATGATATAATATCCGATGTTTCCATATTCTTACCTGTTTATATTTATATTCTTGCTTTGGATTCTTTCTTTTGATTCTATGATTTAAATTTATTTCCCTATCTTTATTTGGTGGATGAGGTGTCACTTTTTCCCACATGGCGTTTTTATAACCGCACCCCAGTATATTGAATGAGGTGCGGACGATTTGTACTTCGTCGTTTTCCCGAGTAAAATATCACGCTGTTTCTGGATAGATTTCTTGTATCCTCTCCCTCTCATCTTGTGTTTTGAAAATCCTACAATTTCGGCTGTGTATGCGAGTTCCAAACGAGTATCAGGGGCAACATCAGTGTGTACTCTTTTGATATGTGTAAGTACATTCTCGAAACGTGGCAGTATTTTGTCGCACAATGGACAACGTATTTTCATTATATCTACTTTAATATTTTATTTGTCAATTTTTATAAATAGTAATTCAGAAACACGTTCTACCATCTTCTTATGATTTGTAAAATATTTAATTGTATGTATCTGCAAATTTTTAAGTGTTTCCATTGAAATGTTTATTAATAACCTTTTCTTATCAATTTTATAATAAATAGTATCGTTCTCGATTATACATCCAATAACATCCAAACAATATTTTAACGCAAAAGATTTTTCATTATTCATTACTTCTTGATACATTGTAATAATTGTTTTTAATGCATCCGTCTCATTTTTTTTTGGTGAACTTACGGCCATTGTAACACTAGTAATAACTCCCATATCTTTTGCACTATTGCTGTTAAATGAGTTAATCTTGTAATCAACTTGTCGCAATATGTTTTCCTCCGCTTTATCTAAATTTTTAGATAAAGACTTTACATCAATCAATGTGTAAATATTCCATGCCATTAACACAGTTACCAATATAGACAAAACAGTAATCAGCAAATTATATCCATCAACACCACTATCAAATCGAATTGTATTTTTAACATGGTAAGCATAAGAAAAAGCAATCCCAGACAATACCAATGCTATAAATGGGAACCAATGTACTATTGATAACTTTACAATATCTGCCAATATTGATATTATGTATCTTACCATGCAAGATATTCCTTTTCTCCTTTTATCTTTTCTTTGTACCATTACTTGTTCAATATCTGAATAGCCTTATTTTACTATGACATAAAATCAAATTATTATAGTTGTGTCCCAACTATCAACAACTTATTTATCGCTGCGATTTCTTTTAATACATCGCCACTTTCTTTAGTTGCATCACTTATCGTTTTCAGTATAGCTTGGTGTCTTTCATATAAACTTTCCAACTTATCAAGCAACCGTACCTTATCTTCATGCGATAATCCGTTTTCGCTTATGTTGCTACCTGCGACAATGTCGCTAAGCTTGTTCTCTTCGCCTGCGATAAGATAATCTCTGCTTAGACCAAAATGCGAACACATTTTTTCTACAACTGGCATTATATTACGTTTTCCGGATAAGATTTCAGACAAAACAGTACGATTCACTCCTAACATAACAGAAAGGTCGCTTTGTGTTATGTGGTTTAACTTCATATACTCCTTAATACGATTACCGATTTTAGCATCCTTCATATTGTTACAAAGACTAATGTTATATGTAAATCTGTTAGATGTCGCATATTTATGTCGCAGTATTGCGACATAAATGCTATATTTGCATCGCGAAACAAACAAATAAGGCATGGGGCGCGGATTAAATTCGCTCCTTATCGCAACTGGACATTGCAAATATAGCGAAAATTCGCAAACCGTGCCTATGTTTAAACCAATAAATCAAATAAATATATGAACTCATCATTACTTACTGATGGCTATAAACTTGACCATCGCAGGCAATATCCAAAAGGAACGGAATACGTTTACAGCAACTGGACACCAAGAAGCAACCATTATCTTCCGGAAGCAAAAGGTGCTGTGGTATTTGGAATACAATACATGTTGCAGCGTATTTTCATAGATGATTTCGACAAGAACTTTTTCCAATTACCAAAGGAAGAAGCTGTGAAAACCTTCAAGCATCGTATTAATACATTTCTTGGGAAAGAAAACCAAGTAGGTACAGGGCATATCGCGGCATTACATGAACTTGGATACCTCCCTGTGAGAGTGAAAGCTTTACCTGAAGGAGAAATCTGCCCTATTGGTTGCCCTATGCTGACAATCGTTAATACACATCCCGACTTCTTTTGGGTAACTAACTTCCTCGAAACTGTGATGAGTTGCGAACTGTGGCTCCCGATGACCAGTGCCACCATTGCCCATTTGTATAAGAAGGAACTGAAACGGCATGCAGATAAAACAGGGTTAAAGGATGTGGATTTCCTTTGCCATGACTTTTCCATGCGCGGAATGGGAGGAATAGAAGCTTCCATATTGAGCGGCATGGGGCATTTGGTAAGCTTTTGCGGTAGTGAAACCATTCCGGCCATAAACGCAATAGAAAAGTACTATGGAGTCGATGCCGAATCTTATCTTATTGCAGCAACAATTCCGGCCACGGAACATAGTGTGATGTGTGCAGGAGGGTTTGATGATGAATACCAAACTTTCAAACGACTCATAACGAAAGTTTATCCTTCCGGCTTTGTGTCGGTTGTGTCCGATACATGGGATTTTTGGAAAGTGATAACAGAATACTTGTCTAAACTTAAGGGGATTATCCTTGGACGGGATGGCCGTTTGGTTATTCGCCCTGACAGTGGAGACCCCGTGAAAATCATTGCAGGATATACGGCAGAAGAGATTAGAAACTATTATGCCGATTTTGGCACAGAGCCTATCGACCGCATCCTTCCGGAGCATGAGATAAAAGGTGCATACGAATGTCTTTTGGATTTGTTCGGCTACACCTTGACGGAAAAAGGCTATAAAATGCTCAATGGCCATATAGGAATGATTTATGGTGACAGTATCACGATGGAACGCCAAAAGGAAATTTATCGCCGTTTGGAAGCAAAAGGGATTTGTGCAAGTAACCTCGTGCTTGGTATTGGAAGCTACACTTACCAATATAAGACCCGTGATTGCCTGGGATTCGCCATGAAAGCTACATGGTGCCAGATAAATGGTGTGGGGAAAGAAATTTTCAAGCATCCTAAAACCGACGATGGAACGAAGAACTCTCTTAAGGGTCTTATTGTGGTGGAAAAAGACGAGAATGGGAAATATGTCGCACACGACTGTGTTAGCCCGGAAAAAGAGAAACAGGGATGCCTTGAAACTGTATTTGAAAACGGTAAAATGAAGAAGGCTTTCACTTTTGAAGAAATACGCAATAACCTCAAAAAATACGAATGACATGCAATACATAAACTTATGCCATAAAGAAAAAGGGAATGTAAATTATGAAATAATACATTTTCCTGACGGACAAGCCCATATAAAACTTATGGATGAACTCAACCATAAAGACGAAGTGCAGGTTGATGTCAGAATCACAAACGCGGAATGGCTGTTCCTGCTTCTTCAACTTCTCGACATTTGCAACCGTCACGGGATTTCTCCTGTTGTAAATATTTGGTATCTGATGGGCGCACGCATGGATAGGGTCATGAGTTTCAACGAGCCTTTCACGCTACAATTAATACAGAATATGCTGAACGGATACAGCGCGTATTTCAAGGTGTTTGAAGCGCATAATCCACGCGAGGCTCTTAAATACCCTAATTGGGATGAAATTCCTCCTCTTTTTGAATACAAAAGGCATGATGTCTTATGCTTTCCAGACGAAGGGGCTTCGTTACGTTATAGAACACTTGAAACTTACATTTTTTGCAGGAAAAAGCGTAATACGGAAACAGGGGAATTGTCTGGATTTGAATTGGTATTGAACAATACTGACATAAACGGGAAGGACGTATTGGTTAAGGATGACCTTTGTGATGGAGGAAGGACGTTTTGCGGAATAGCACCGCTTATTCGGGAACATAATCCTAAAAGCCTTTTACTGTCCGTTCGCCACGCCATTCAAAAGGAAGGTATATTAAAAGTGGCTGCATTGTACGACAAAGTGTATATCACCAATTCATACAAAGACTGGCAAGATGAGGAATTACCTGAAAATGTTGTTGTTGAATTATTGTAAATAGCATAAAACAAGACACGATATGAAAGTAACAGTAGAAGACATTTTGAAAATTAGACCGGGACGAACCAAGACTTTTATTTTGGAAAGCCCCAACGAGTGCCACAGCGCAAAGTCACTGGTCAGTTATGTGAAGAAAGTGCGGAAGCCTGCCGACGTGTCAGATTACACCACCGTGACGGATTGGGATTCAAATTCCGTTTCCATCACGGCAATAGGGAAATAGAAGAATAAGGATATGGAAAAAGAAGTAGAAAAAAAGCCGATTGGTCCGACATTGAAGAGAATGCAAGTGGGGGACAAGGAAGCGTTTCCGGTTTGGAGGGCATTATCCGTACGTTCAACTATTGGTCAGATACAAACCGTTACGGACATGCGGTTTTCAACCCGTTCGGAGTACCCTGATTTTATTGTGACGCGGAAACAGTAAGGCTATGGCAAAGAAAATCTATTATATGAATGGGAAAGGGTTACTGTTGACTCGGATGGACATCATTGGACATTCCCGTAATGATATAAGCAAGATTACCATTGATGTAAAGCGGCTGTATGAATGAATTGACAGAAATAGACATAGTAGCCATTACAGTAGCCATTGCAGTAGCTATTACAGTATTAATAGTTTTCATTTTGAGCATTAAAACACATGATGATGATAATATAGCAGGAATTAAGATAATATACATATCTATGGATAAGAAAAGCTTGCAAATAGGAAACATAGTCAATGTTCCAAACTGGTATAGAGACGGACAAGACGCTTATTTTCGCATAACCTCGTTATCGGAGGAAGGCAACATGATAGGAGTAGCAAATGGTAGAATACTAACTTCCGTATCTATTGACGATATTCAACCTGTCGAATTGACAATAGAGCTGATGGAGAAAATTGGGCTTGAACGCTTAAAAGGCAATGATTTTAAGATTATTGACAACGTTGAAATATGGTTTGTAAGTGATGGAGCACACATTGCAATTTCAGGAATTTCAGTCATGAGAAACCCAATAAGATACTTGCATGAGTTGCAGAATCTCCACCGATTACTTTGTGGAGTAGATTTAGACTTTGATTTGCCAATTCGTTTGGATGGTATTCGTTTGAAACAGATTGAGGAACTTTAAAAAACTAAAGCAATGGAAGAAAAATTAAAACCTATTGAAATAGGAAGTGCGATAAGGACCTATTCGTTTGAGAATTGTTCTCCCGATACCATTAAGGATTTTATAAGAAGTAACATTAAGGTAGGGGACTTAATAGGAATTTTTACGCCGGGCCGCCACAAGCGAGGTGTGGTAAATTCGATAGATGAGAATCATATCATTATTTATAATGAAACCTTTTGTGCCTATTATAAGAATATAATATTCATAGATATATATAAAAAAGTCATGGAAAAGAAAGAATGCACATGCCCGATATTCCAGGCGTTGGAAAAGAAAGGGCTTCGTTGGAATCCCGAAACGGAAGAAATAGAAACTAAACGTTGGAGGGCGAAAGAAGGGGAACGTTATTATTACATAAAACCGAGTGAAGACGATCCTCAAAGTTATACAGAATGTTTTGATAGAATTGATACTCTGTTATGGGAATCAGGCAATTATTTCCGCACGGAAGATGAAGCTCGAAAATACGCCAACGAGTTCAAAAGGATTTTGAAAGAAAGAACTTTAGACAAGGAGGAATAGATATGAACAAGATAATCCATATAGAACCATTGTATCGTGACCTGATGGTGCATTTTGGTAGCCCAAAATCCCTAAGGAAAGAGTTGAAAAGGTATGTAGATGAAAGTGTAATAAAACGTGTTTATGACGACAATGAGTTTAATGGAAAGAAAGCGTTGACCTATATGAATCAAGATTGTGGGGTGTTCTTTGTCTGGATGCCCAACAAGCCGTCTACTGCGGAGGATTTGGGATTCCTCGTACACGAATTGTTTCATGCAGTAGTAGAGATGTGCGAAATAATAGGCGCAGAACTCGTTTCACAATCCCAGGAATTCTACGCCTATCTCATTGGTTACTTAACCGAGCGTGTCATTACAGACTGTAAAATCAGCCTTTCTTGTCCCGTTCAATAACAGTTGTCTTTGGATGTTTCTTCGCATACTCCATTGTAACGTAACGTCCTGTGATGGCACTTCGAGGTTTACCCTTTGGCATTTGAGATTTTGATTTCGTCATAAGAAACAGTTTAAATTATATGGCAATATTACCAATCTGATAGAAACAAAAAATATGCCAATCCCCTACGGACGGTATGAACGGCATCCGGTAGCGAGAATCGGGTGGGGGACCAAAAAAGAGTTCTTTGACTTGTTGTTGGTGCAAAAGTAAATGAGACATAAAAGGAGCGGCTTTCGCCACTCCCAGGGTTTTTAACCTCTGCGAATCCGAACGGTAGTGCGTACGGAAGTCCTCACAGTAGTTCTAACCCTCACGGTAACTTTTGCCATGGCGTGAATTATTTAAGTTAATACTTGGATAATCTCAGCCTTATCCTTTAGGCGAATGCCATTAAGGTAAGATGGTTTTCAGGATAACAGGCAAAAGTTACTTTTAATCTTATTCGATACAATCAATCATTGCTTGGAGATTTTCTAAGTTCAACTTCTAATTCTTGATGGCAATTCGGGCATGTGATTTTTATGGAATTTGTTGGCTTTTGATAGTCAGAAAATAGAGAAGATAAAGGGACGTTTAAAATTTTTGCAATATTGGAAAGCACTTCTATTGAAGCACTTCCGGTACCACGTACAATACCACTTATGTATTGAGGAGTTACACCCATTTCTTCAGCAAGTTGTTTACCTGTGAGTCCTTGCTCTGCTAATACTTCTTTTAATCTTAACATAATCATTATTTCTGTTTCTTGCAAAAGTAGGTATAATGCAACAAAATAAAGCAATATGATTTATTAAATAAGGTTAATCAATTTATTGTTTAAACTAAATAAATTGCTTGATAAAGCAATATGGTTTATATTTGCACCAACAAACAAAAACTCACAGAAAGGCGTGAAGCTACCAATCGAATTGGCCTGTGGGTGCACAAAATCCAGTTCTTTGACATATTGCGAACATCAGTCATGCCGGAATGGTGGCGAGCGGAAACGCGGAGAAACCACCCAAGCGGAAGGCTGAAAGAGAAAGCGGACAGCGGGATTTCACCTTATCCCATCAAGTATATCGCATTGGGGCGCGAGCACGCTACCGCCGAAACTCATGATACATATAATCCACCGCAAAAGGCGTGATGCCGTCAATCGAATTGGCGCGGTGGAACACAGCAAATTAAGTTCATAACAACAGATTATAAAGTTTTCGTAATGAAACGGAATAGCTATCGTCAGAAGTATGAAGAAGATGGTCAAACAAATCTTCAAGGGAATCCCACTTGCGCATGTCCCCAAAATGGAGGATTATCTTCCAAAGATGATTGTTCTCTTCAAAAAGCGGAAGAATTGTCGCGGATAGATTTGAGTAAATTTCCCGTTGGTACACGGGTTGTTCGAGTGTCGCCATATTTGACCTTAGATATTCCCGACAGTTTTTTTGAGCAGAACCAAGGTTCGCATGAAGACAGAGGATTACATAATCTTTATACGAAAGAAGGCTATCTGTCCGAAGAACATCGCAAAGAACAATTAGCCTTTTTAAATGGGCGATCGCCGAAAGGTCGCAAATAGCTTCCTCAAACCGGAAGTGCGCCTTTCAAACCAATCTCCTCCGGTAAAATTCCGGTATGCGGAAACGCTAAATACCTATTGTAGGGTTGAGGAGAACTAAAACTTAAAAGCTAAAATTATGGCACAAAGAAGAATTATGAAAGTCGAGCCGGTTCAAAAGAAATGGCTCTCGATGCAGGAAGCAATGGCTTATCTTGGATGTAGTGAAAGATTCCTTCGTGAATTGAAAAACAATGCCGAAGTGAAATTTGCCAAGAGGGGACGGATGATATGGTATGAGTTACAAAGTTTAGACCGTTTTTTCGAGCGTAACCGTATAATATAAATGGATCGTCATGAAAAAGGTTTTTTACATACTATGTTCTTTGGGCATTGTATATGCTTTCATGCGTGCCGGGCATTCCGACATGGTTTCACAGGTAATATATACCATGCCGGAAGATATTTACGAAGACATCGTGGACAGCCTTCGTATGCAAGGGCATGAGCCTACCGACGAGATGATAGCGGATTTTTATATTGATAACTATTAAAAATGATATGAAAGAAATAAAACTACAGTCCATCTCGATACTCAATTTTAAGGGTATCAGAAACTTGGAAATCACATTTAACACAGAAGGTATGACAACCATTTCCGGAAGGAATGCCACAGGAAAGTCAACGGTACGTGATGCCTTTTTATGGTTAATGTTCGACAAAAACTCCTCTGGTGATAAAGAGTTCGGAATAAAGACGAATGATGAAAACGGGAATCCTATTCCACAAATTCCACACGAGGTTTCTGCTGTGGTTCTTATGTGCGAAGAAGGGAGAGTGACATCTGTAAGGCTTCGCAAATGCCTTGTGGAAAAATGGGTAAAGAAATCCGGAGAAATGGAAAAAAGGTATTCCGGGAACACTACGGAATATTATGTCAATGATGTCCCTAAAAAGGCGAGCGAATATAATTCCTACATCAAGGAACTTTGCGATGAGACTGTTTTCCGTACGATAACAAGTCCTTCCTACCTCCCAGAGATGAACCGCGACAAACTCCGTACGTTCCTGTTTTCAATGGCCGGTGAACTTTCAGATGCCGACATAGCATCGGGGGATAGCGAACTTGAAAGGCTTATGGGGCTGATTTCCGGAAAATCCATTGACGGCTTTAAAGAACAAATCCGTAACGAGAAATCCCGTATAAAAAAGGAAATAGATGATATTCCCTCACGAATAGAGGAATGCTACCGGATTATGCCTGAAAATAAAGATTGGGAGGCTATACAGGCCGAAATAGATTCGCACAAGGTGAAAGTCGCTGATATAGAATCCCAGATTGAAGACGTTTCAAAGGCCATGAATGCCGAAAACGAACATCGCATGAGGCTGTCATCCGAACTTTCAGGGAAAAAGATGGAATATTCCCGCCTTTCTGATGAAATCACGCAAAAGGGCATGAAGGAATATTATGATAAATTGAACAATAAACGCGAGATCCATTCTTCCGTGGAGCGGATAGAATCCGAAATTCAAGGATTCAATGCCCAGATTAAGAATTTGGAACGGGAAAAGGAAAGTTTGGAGGGCTATGTATCTTCCAAGAATGAAGAAATTTCCGTACTTCGCAGGGAATGGAATGAAATCAATTCACAAAATATCCGATTCAACGAGGATGATTTTGTTTGCCCTACCTGTAAGAGGTTGCTTGACACCGAGGATATAGAAGAAAGGAAATCCGAAATGATTTCTAATTTCAATAAAAGAAAGGCGGCGGAACTTTCGGCCAACCAGAAAAAAGGAATGGAGATAAAGTCCGCCATAGAGGAGTCGGAAAAGAGAATCTCGTTGCTATCCATACAAATAAAAAATATAAAAGAAAAGGTAGGGGATGCAGAAAACAAAAAGAACGTGATAACGGGAAATCCTCTTTACTCCGCGCCTGTTGAACAACCGGACGTATCCTCATTATTAGCCGGAAGTTTGGTATTGGCTTCAATACAAACCGAAATAGACAACCTGGAATGCCAGTTGGAACAATCCGTTTCCATCCCCCAAACGGACGAGTTGAAACAGGAAAGACAAGAACTGCAATCCTTGATATCCACGCTTGAATACCAATTAAGTCGGCGTGAACTGATAAAAATGTTGGAGACGCGCATACACGAACTCAACAATCGACTTCGTGACCTGTCGCAACTTTTAGCCGAAAAAGAACAGACGGAAAGTTGGATAGAAAAGTTCAACAAACGCAAGGTTGATATGGTTGAGGAGCGTATCAATTCCATGTTTTCCATGGTGAAATGGAAAATGTACAACCACCTGATAAATGGAGGCGAGGAACCAACCTGCGTCCCCATTATAGGCAATGCGGAATACCGCGATGCGAATGCAGCCGGAAAGTTAAACGGCGGGCTGGATATCATCAATGCCGTATGCCAGTATTACGGCGTATACGCTCCCATATTTATCGACAACGCGGAGGGGGTAAATAACATCCTCCCAACACATTCACAAATGATAAGGCTGGTCGTAACCTGCGAACCAAAACTGACTGTAAGTTATGAATAATAAATCAAATCTTTAAAATTATGTCTGAACAATCAACGAATGCTGCACGGCAGCAACCTAAAAACCTTCCTTTGTTGCAAAAAGACGTTACCGATAGTGTGATGATGAGGGTAAAAGAATTGGAAGAGACCGGAGGTCTTATGTTCCCGGCCAACTACTCGGCAGCAAACCAAATCAAGGCGGCATGGTTCGTCCTTCAGGAAACTAAGGATAGAAACGGAAAACCCGCATTGGAAGTATGTAACAAGTCAAGTATAGCCAATGCCGTTCTTGACATGGTTATACAAGGTCTTTCTGTCAGCAAAAAACAAGGTTATTTTATTGTTTATGGTGATAAATTGGAGTTCCAACGCTCTTATTTCGGCACAGTTGCATTGGCAAGGCTGTGCGGTATGAAGGGGCTTCCTGTGGCAAACATCATTTACGAGGGTGATGAATTTATACATCGTATAGACGTGGAAACAGGTTTGGTTTACATAGTAAAGCATGAGCAGAAGTTTGACAACATTGATATCTCAAAAATAAAAGGTGCTTATGCCATAGTTACACAGCCGGATGGCCAAAAGCAAGTTACAATCATGTCAATTTCGCAAATCAAGTCGGCATGGGGACAGGGGGCTACAAAAGGAAGCTCTCCTGCACACAAGAACTTTACGGACGAAATGGCTAAAAAAACGGTTATAGGACGTGCTTGCAAGATGATTATCAATTCCTCTGACGATGCATACCTTTTTGAAGGTAAGAATGACGAATTCGATAAACCGGATTCGTTGGAAATCCGCGAATCTTTAAAAAACAGGAAGAAAGAGGATGTGGGTGAACTCGATGATTATGAGGATGTGTCAGATATTAATCAGGTTGCAGTAAATCCCACCAAGATACAGGAAAATATAGGTCAGGAACCATCGGGAGAACTTCCTTTGGGAGAGAATCCCCCTTATTGATAATGATGCAGTTGAAGGTGATAGGCTCGGATTCACACGGGAATTCTTATATTCTCGAAACGGAATCCGAAGCCCTTCTTATTGAAGCCGGATGCAGTTTTCTGAAAATAAAGGAAGCGATAGGGTATAATATACGTAAAATATGTGCATGTATC
>PPYF01370356.1_pt1 | contig 32523 bp, 38 predicted proteins | sample 1559871 | NCBI WGS metagenome assembly PPYF01 (sample SAMN08240021, study PRJNA423297) | Human gut metagenome, whole genome shotgun sequencing project.
CGTGGGCTGTTCCCCCGTCACCTGCGCGCGACATTTGCTTCGTTTTTTGTGCATTTCCCGATCCTGAGCCAGACCGCGCCGCTACAGGGCGGAAAAGGCATAAACAGCATCAAAAAAATTGTGCAAATTTGTGCACTATTGTGCAAATAAAAACCCCTCGTTTTGAGGGGTTCGTTGTAATGAATTTTTATGACCGAATTGGGATGGAGGTTTGAGGTTGAATTGGAACCAGTACCTGATTGTAAGCACGTAAAATTTCGTTATACAGGTCTTGGTGCTTCGCTGCCTTCACGGTGATGATAAGAGCGTACTTTATCTTTTCCGCCTTGTGACTAGCTATGCTGGCACCTGCTTCACGGGCGTTATAGTGAATATCAAACACAGGATTTTTTAGAGTAGATCCCAGCATGTTCTTCGAGCTATGCAACACGGTCTCCCATTTGCCCATATCAGAACGCCGTTCACTTTCAGTTGAATATTTGGCTAGCTCAAAAAATCCCTTAGTTTCAGCATTCTGTTTTCCGTCCTTAATTCTTGAATCATTTGGACGGAATGTAACTTCTAGGCCAGCCTTTGTATATGAAGCCGAATCTTGCGGATCAGTTGTTGTTGCATAGCAGAAAGTTGCCGATAAATTTATTTTACCTTTCAAGCCACCTTCAGGGATGGGAAGAGAAGCGCGTAGGTATTTTCCAGGTTTCAATTCACCTTGGTAGACGATACGTGCGACACCATCCGGGCTGACAATAATGTCGTTCAAGTCTTCAGGCAGTTTCCCCCAGCCCACTTCAGCGCATGGGTGATCAAGCGGTTTTGAGGCATGAATCAACAAAGCTTTGATCGCCAGTTGGCTCAAATCACTGCCTAAAATAGCCCGAACGCCAACGGCTGCACGTAAAGCGTAAGGTGAGGCAAAACTTGTTCCCCGTTGCGGTGTGATTACAGGTTTTTTACCTTTTCCCAAAACATGAAAGTATTCGTCTATATCACCGCCAAACGCAACTAAATCAGGTTTCATCACGCCGGGACTTCTACCCGGCCCAATAGCACTATACGGCGCTCGTTTCCATTCCGTTTCATTGACAGTATCACAAGCACCAACAGCCAAGGCATTAACGCAATCAGATGGTACTTGAATTCTTGCATTACCAGACTCTCGATCCATTTCGCCATTGTTCCCAACAGCAACAGTCATTAGCGTCTCGCCATCACTTAATAAATCATCTATGACGGAAGTCCAAGCATGAACTTCCGTATCTTCAATTGGTAGATCCGGGCCTAAACTTAGATTAATAAACTGATACTGACGAGACAGAAGCACCTCTTCAATAAAGCCCAAAGTTCGATATAACTCCAGAGGATCTTCCTGGCAGGTTTTATTGTCTAAAACCCTCAAGTTATCAATATAAGAGTATGGCCTTTGCACCTCTGATTTGTTACTAATTGGCCCGAATAAAAAAGCCGAAGATACAGCTAAACCATGATCTAAACCATCAGGGTCATCTTCCGCATGATCGTCCAAAACTCTATAAGACTTTAACCAAGGAGATATAGCGTGCTCCGATGGTAAGCCACCATCAAGAATGGCGACTTTTATTTCTGAAGATATAGGGCCTTCCGTAGGTAATTTACACTGAGCTAAAGGGCCAGAAGTTCTTTGTATCGGCCTAATTCCGCGTAATTTTGGCACAGGTCTAATTACGCGTACGAATGTAAATTTCGCAAGCTTATCAATGGCAATTCGATCAGCTTGGATTGGCACGAACCACAACGTGCCAGCGGTAAAAGCTAATGAAGTATGTACCTTGATATTCAGAGTTGACGCGAACCGAACAAATTGTTGCTGAATCAAGTCTTGTCCATCATCTGCCAGCAAATGTACACCAACTTCAAAATACGAAGAATCCATATCACCTGCGGTAACAATACGCTCTTCAGGTAAATAGGCTTCAAACTGTTCTATACGAGCAAAATCAATCGCTTCGTCTGTTAACTCTTTGAGTCCGGACACCCAGTGAGGTAACTCTTCGAAGGATTCTCTTTTACCGGCAATAAACATTTGTGTCGTAGTGACTTCTGACACAGCAACTTTGCGCTTCCAGCTTTGAGGCGTAATTCTAACCGTCCTGCTGCCAATTGACGTCAATCCGGTAGACTTAAGCATTTTCGCAGGGAAAAAAGAGCGCGCGATATAGCTTGGATTTACCGTCAACTTTGCTACGGCATAATCATTAGGACACGCCCGACTGGGTAACTTTGCAAAGTTTTCGATAGTAGATGCAATTTGTGGCAATAAGCGTTGTTTCGATTCATAAAGAGAGTAAACCTCAGCTTTTCCTGGGACTCTTTTAGGACTAGGAATATCACTGGTTAACAATTCACCTCGTCCGATCAGAAAATTAGTTTTCGCCATACATACTCCTTACCTATGCTGCGTTAGATTTTTTTGGACTATATTTTCTAATTGTATCCCTACTGACTCCAGTTAAGTCTGATATGGCATGCTGGGATAATTTAGAGTTTCTTTTTAAATTAACAGCTATTTCCTTACGCTCATTCCTATCTAATTCTGATAAACCATCTTTAATGAACGATTCAATTAACTCTTCATCTGAAGAAATGCCTAACGCAACTGAGCGACGGAATTTGTTTATAGAACGCTCAATATTACTGAAAGATTCATCTTTGAACATAATGACAAGCAAATCCATCCAACGTGCAAAAATTGCGTAGTCAGGGCCTAAAAAGCGTTTAATAGCTTCCTTAATGCTTTCACTATTCGGCTTCTCAAAATTGAGTACCAAATCAAAACGTCTCCATAGTGCCGGATCAATCAGCTCAGCAAAGTTAGTTGCAGCAAGTAACAGACTTGAAGAAGGCCATTCATCAACTTCCTGAAGAATCACAGTAACAAGCCTCTTTAATTCTCCAACATCAGAATCATCACTTCTCTTTTTTGCAATAGAGTCAATTTCATCTAACAGAAGAACACATGGCCCTTTCTTTGCGAAATCCAGAGCCGCACGAAGGTTATTTCCGCTTTTCCCCAGATAACTACTCATCACAGCAGTTAAATCCAGAACGTAAAAAGGAACACCTAATTTCTGAGCTAACCAGCTTGCCGTAAGCGTTTTACCCACACCAGGTGGGCCAACAAAAATGGCGGAACGTGTTGGTTGTAAGCCAAGGGCCTTAAGACGGTCGATATGCTTCCGTTCAAGAATAATCTGATCCAATGAGTCTTCTATCTGGCTGGAAAGCAATGGCTTACTGGTAATCTTTTCACTTGGTGCTTTAAGTAAGGTTAACCTTGAATCCTCGTCCACAGGCATGACCTGAGACTGTGTTGTTTTTGGCGTCGTAACCTTACGCAACCCTTGTGCAGGCTTCTGCGGTTTATTCCGTAAATAAAGATCAAGCTGCTCTGATAGAGCAGGCATAGTTTCCCGATATTTGCGCACCAAGCGAGCGACATACAACCGAACATCGTCATACTGTTCAGCTATTACCAGTCTAACTAGCTGGGCTAAATCTGACTGAATACCACTTAAGTCGCCCATCTTAATCATAACCTCTTAATTTTAAACGAATTATAAAAACAAACAACTGGACTACTTATAGTATTGCACTTTTTCATCGATCAGGAAAGCGGAATACTATATGAAATTACAGTATGCTTCATAAATCACACTTCCCATGTCTAAACGCTACCTTCATACGATTGATGAGATTGCTTGCTTGTTGCTGCATTGCCATAATCTGCGACGGCAATTCACTGCTGGCTCGCCTGCTTGTGTTAAGTCCTTCGTCAGTTAGAGTTACTGTTAGCCCTGAACCTGCGCGGTTACGGGCTACTAACCGCCCGTCCTGTACGGTCAAAACGAGGTCACCGCACGCGATTGATGCTCCGGCCATTATCGATCTGACCATTCCGGTGCTGGCGTCAATCCCACGCAGCGCCAGCAGTTCACTAATCTGCTGCTCTTTGACTGATAGCCCTGCTCTCTCTTCCCGTTCCGGTGGCCGCGTTTTCCGCTTAGCGCGTACATCGTCACTTAACCGCTGCGCCAGTTCCCGCTTTTCTTGCCGTGAAAGAGCATCAAAATTCACCGTCTCACTCACTTCATGATCGGCATATTCAAGACCGTCAGCACCTGCCGCGGGATCCCGCGTACAGTTATTGACAGAACTCCGAGGGGCGGCGGTGCCGCCTGAAAAACCAACGTCAACGGCCACACCGTCAGCGCTCTGGCGCTTCGGCACGATTTTGTATTGAGTGGTGCGGGTGAAGATCAAAGAGTCATTGCCCGTAATAGGGCAGTAAATACCTGTGATTCGCTGGACGTTATCGCCGTAGGCGTTGCCGTTTTCAGTGGTTTCATAATTCAGACGGATGCGCAGCTTATCGCGCTCAACCAATGGGCCACCCTGGGCTAATACGTAGTTATCCCATTCGCCACCGTTAGCGGCCTGCCGGGCGGTTTCCAGTTCAGGGTGTAACACCAGTTCGCGATCGCCCAGGCGGCGAAGTTCGCGATATACCGTGACCGGCGCACCGCCGATCTGCTGAAACTGACGAATAGCCCAGCGCGATGCCCACGCGCTAACGCGGAGTGACATTTCTTTCAGGTCTTCCCCGGTTTCGTCGTCTTTCTCACCATCCAGCGCGAAGCCGTCGATATTCTTCGAAATGTATTTCGCTATGTAGCCGGTTGCGCTGCCGTGGGCATCGTCGATCGGCACAACCTGAAAGCGGTTTTCCTGCGCTCCCGGTTCGTTGCCGTCTTCTTTCAGGGCATATTTACGGAAGATTTCGCGCGCCTGCTCGACGCATTCCGGGCGCATAAAAAGAAGTAAATGCCAGTGTGGCGTTGCATCGTGGTGCGGTTCGACCACGCGAAAACCAAAGACGCGGATCCCTTTTCTCTTCCACGCTGCGCGGGTTCTCGCCCAGACTTTGCAAAGATATTGCTGCGTCTCGCGCGGCGACGCGCCACAGTATTTATTATTGCGGCGCCCGTTATGCTGCATGGAGTGGTAACGAGAAGGTGCTGTCAGCGTGTAGAAGTCACCGGCCAGCCCTTCCAGCTTCGCCAGATCTTCAAAGCCGCGCATTCTCGTCATGAGTTCGCGGCGACGGTTGGCCGGATTGGCAACACTGCCAGCGACTTTATCGATCAGTGAAATGCGCTCGCCCGTGTCCTGATCTTCCAGTTCCATAGCCTTGAGGTATTCACGGTTAGCCTTTTTCTGGGCCAGCCATTCCGTAAGGCACGGGGCGCTACTGTATGGGGAAGATTTTTTCTGGACGTATCCCGCTGCGATCATCAAATGCTCACGCCACCGGGCATGGATACGGCGCAGGCGGTTTAACCACCACTGCGGTGACTCAAGGCGAAGAACCGCGCGTAACGCGTCCTCCGCTTCCAGTTCTTCATTGCAATACGCCGTCCAGCCGGGGATCGGCGTTTTCAGATGCACCGCCAGCGACGCAATACGGCCATAGCCAGAAAGCGCCGCGAACTCAGGATCTCCGGTGCGTGCCAATTGGTGATCGGACTCGCGTATAAACTCGCTCGTAAAGATATCGGCAAGCGTATAAGCCAGTCTTTTTAACTCTTTCTTCCCTGCCCAGAGCATACGGAAAAGCTGATCGCGAATTGGCAGCAGAATGCCGGGCATCATAGTGTCAGGCTGGTAAACACTGTTCACGCTATCAATTCGCGTTAATACGTGGCGCTCAAAGGTATTAACCAGCCAGTGATCTGCCGCTTTGCGGTCTTTCGCGTCCAGTGCATCCAGCTTCGCGGCAAAGTGGCGGCGGATATACTGCGGAAGTGAAGCCAGACGGCGACGCAGCAGCTTGCTGCGCTCCGGCTTTTCGTCTTCCGCTACCAGTTCACTGAACGCAATATGCTTACGCGTGCCGTCCGGCGTGAGATAGTCGAAACCATCCAGCCCCGGCGCTACATCAACGCCAATAGGCTGGTATGGTTTGTTTCCCCCATAAGCGTAAGGGATAGCATTGTCAGTGCTACCCGGATACGGTGGAGGTGGAGAAGGGGCGCGACGGCCACGGGTTTCCGTGGTCATATTTGAACTACATCCCCTACTTTAACGGCTTTGGCTTCCTCTTCTGATTTCTTCAGAATTGTGGTTATTGACTCCCTTCCATAAGCTGTTACTTTCGCCTCAACCAACCAATACGGCGCAATCTCGCCACGACTCACGCTTATGATTTCAACGATCCAGGCGTCTGTAAGATTCATTAAAAAGCCTCCAGATCGTCAAACGTGCCCGCCGCAACCATCGCGTTGTAAGTCGCATCACCCATCACGGCGCCACAATCAGGGCAACCGCCGCCGTAACGCCCGCAGCAGTCGCAGACAGGCAGCACGCCGATCACTTCTTTGGCCTTCTGTCGGTTGTCTTTGTCAGTGCTGACGGAACGTTGCACGCTGATTTCGTGCATCTTGAAGGGCTGATAAATCGCGCGGGTGGCTTCGGTGTCGCTGTTGGAAATGACGACCTTCACGCCATGCTTACGGTTAACTTCCAGCAGTGCCTGGACTAACTGGCGGTGGTTGTCTTCCGTGAATGGTTCGGTGTGGTATTGGGTAAAATCGGCTGTTTTGCTTTCAGGCAGGTAAGGCGGATCGCAGTAAACGAGAACATCGCCACCCGTGACGACCTGTAGAGAACGATGGAACGGCGCGCAAAGAAATATTGCCTTTGTATCGTTGGCCTTTTCGGCAAACAGGCGGATTTCATTTTCAGGAAAGTAGACACTCTTATACTTGCCAAACGGCACGTTAAAGCCAGTCTTCCGGCTGTATCGGCATAAGCCGTTATAACCGTGGCGATTCAGATACAGGAATTGAGCAGCGCGCATAATGCACGCCATTTCAGCGCCATAACGCAACCCACCGCTTTTGACCGTACCCACCTGCTTATTGAACGCGGCGCGAACTTCGTTGTATCCCTGCGGGCTGTTCTTACTGTTGAACAGTTCGCGGGCCGCATCGATCACTAAGTCCGGGTAACGTGTGACTTCCCGATACAGGTTAATAAGATCCGGGTTGATATCAGCCAGCACATAGCGGCGGTATTCAGTCGCCAGAAATACCGATGCGCCGCCTACGAACGGTTCGATCAGGCAGTCGGCTTTAGGAAGATGCGGCAGCAGGTCAGGGAGGACACGGGTTTTACCCCCTGCCCATTTGATGAACGGGCGGATCATTTTACAGGACTCCGTAATGGGAAGCTGGAATAGAAGGGCGCTGCAATTCTTCAATGCAGTGCTGGCGCAGATTGCTTATAAAATTGGTGGCAACTGACCCACTGGCAGAAAGGGTTAACTCACCATCACGGCGGGTTTTAATAGTTAATCCTTCATTTTCGATAGCAGGTAAAAGAACATGCAAAATGAAGCTATATTGATCGCGTCTGGTCATAATCTCTCCCTCAAAAAAAGAATGAGTTGAACCGCCGCCACTTAATAAAGGGGCGGAGAAAACAGAGTTGATTTTTTAAAACCGAATTACTTAGTTAGCTTTTTAAATAACTCAGCCAGAGTAAGCAGGAAGCCTTTATTTATTCTTTGGGTATAAATAAACGGTTTATTTTTACCTTTGATAAATTGAACCTTCGCCGGTTCGGGCTTAAAAAATCTTCCGTCCGGCGTTTCCAGCCAGCCGCGTGAGTTCTTGAAGTGTGTGACCTGGCACCCATGCTTAAGCAGGCTCGCCAGTGATGGGCCTTCATCGTGCATTACTGCCCCCTTGCTTATACATCTGATCAACCGTGTGCATGGCTTCCGCTAAAGCAAAGTCACGCCCGTAATAATCGCCATTACTGGAAATACGATAAGAGTGCTTAAACGTAAAAGGATTACGCGGGCATTTCTGAATAGTGAAGCCACGATATAAATACGAGTGACGACTTAACTGTATTAATTGCACAGCCACAAAAGCCCCCTCACATTCCCAATTTAAGTAATTCACCATCAACATGGCAGGCCACATCTTTGGTTATTTTCTTAATCAGCTTTTTATCCCTGATCATGAACTCGCCGCTATTGGTGCGAATCATGAAGCCCGTATGCATATCTTTTAAATGGGTGTCCAGAATGTCGTTGCATTCACGCACCCGGTTTTCGCGGTTGGCTGTTTTCTGGCTCATCGCGATAACCTCAAAGACCGATCCACAACAACCACGCGTCACGCTGCTCTCTCGGACGGTTGTAATAGGCGTCACGCATTGCGCGGTTGAACTCAGGGATATAGATCCAGTTCTCAGCGCGGGCGCCCAGACTTTCCGGGTTCTTCCACGGGATGATCGGCAACTTACCGTCTTCAATCATGCTCTTAACCGTGGCGGGCTTCTTACCGATCAATTCGGCAAATTTTGGGTATGGAACCGCGTCAACAGCGTGACGCACTTCAATGAACCCCTCTAACTCTTTGTCTGTCATAGTGTTTCACCTCTCATTGAAGATAGGCCGGGATTTTTAGCCACGCCCGGCGCGTGGTATTCTGGTGTTTCCACACAACCAGAAAGGAGATTTTTATGTCTCAGAAAGAAGTACCTATCTACATTCCTGCGGAACTTGAATACCTCGTTGCTAATGACCTAGCTTGCTTACGCTTCCACTACCACTTAGCTACACCTACAAAACTGCCCGAAGCTGGTGAACTGTTTACTGGTTTAACCGTTGAGCAAGCAAAAGACACCGTAACCTTCCTTCAGCAATACATTGCTAAAGCTGAACTTGCCGCCTCACTGTCCCCGAAGCGGAGCCACTAGTTTTAACCGTCCCCGCATAACGTCCATTTGGGAAATAACTACGGCGGAATTCAGCAACATGGATTCCGTCACTTCTGTTGTCCTGCTCAAGTCTTCCACTCATTTGTGCTAATCTCCGCATTAGCGCTAGGCGCTTATTTCGGCTTATAACTGCCTAAATTGGCGGTCATAAGTCTGGTTCAACTGGTTCCGAGATATGAACCAGTTGAGTGAATGCTAGATCACAAATCGGAACCATGTCAATGATCGTATCTGAAAAAATAAAGGCGATTCGGACTGCTGAAGGACTCAGCCAGAATCAATTTTGCAAAATCATGGAGATACCTATCAGTACATTGAAAAAATTAGAGGGGGGATATAACGAACCAGGCTGGACAACACTAATGAAACTCACCCAACACCCACTATTTGAAAAGTACACGCTTTGGCTAATGACCGATAAGACCGCCCCGCAAGCTGGTCAAATCGCACCGGCTCTCGCACACATTGGGCCAGAGTCAACGGAATCAGACCACTCCGAGAAACAAACTGGTTAACCATATATAAACATTACATTTTCACTATCTGTTACCAGGATGGGGAAATAAACGCCGGAGGGCTTTCTTATGTCAATTAAGAAGCTCGAAGGTGGTCAATATGAAGTAGACGTATGGCCGCGCGGACGTAACGGAAAACGTATCCGCAGGCGATTTGAGAAGAAACAAGAGGCGGTTCTTTTTGAGCGTTATGTATTAGCCAACGCCGACAAAAAAGAATGGCTGGGCGCGAGCGTTGACCGCCGCACCTTAAGCGAGTTGTTAGATACCTGGTGGCTGCTGTACGGACAGACTCAGGAAAATGGCGAGATTGAAAAGCGGCACCTGAATAAAACAATCAGGGCGCTTGGCGATCCAGCCGTTAACCGACTGAACAAGCGAATGATTGCTCAGCACCGAGGCCAACGGCTGGAAGACGGTATCAGCGCAGCAACGATCAACCGGGATATTTACCGCTTATCCGGGATGTTCAGCACGTTGATAAAACTGGAAGAGTTCAGGAAGGACAACCCCTGCAAGGGTCTGGAACCACTGAAAGAAGCGCCGCCAGCTATGACCTATCTAGCAAAATCAGAGATAAGCAGATTGCTGGAAACTCTGTCCGGTGACGATCGACGCGTAGCACTGCTATGCCTCAGCACTGGCGCACGCTGGGGCGAAGGCAGCACGCTGCGAGGTGAGCAGGTTAATCACGGGCGCGTGACTTTCCTTAAGACCAAAAACGGAAAAAAGCGCACCGTTCCGATATCGGAAGAACTGGAGAAAGAGATCAAGACCAGCGACACCGGGCCACTGTTCAAAGTTGACTATGAAAACTTCTGCGAACGGCTCAAACAGGTTAAGCCCGATTTACCACGCGGGCAGGCCACGCATGTGCTTCGGCACACATTTGCAAGCTGGTTCATGATGAACGGGGGGAACATTATTGCGTTACAGCAAATTCTGGGACACGCCAGCATACAACAGACGATGGTTTATGCTCACCTTGCCCCCGATTACCTGCAACACGCGGTTACGTTAAACCCTCTCGGCGGCGGGCTGGCGGTATGACAATATTGTCTACATCTTGTCTACACCCGTAGCGCTATATCCTTCTTGTAACTGCTTATGGCTGTTGCAAGGAGGATTGATTTATAAGGGATTTTTCTAAGTACCTGATAAAAAAAACCCCCTCATCATGAGGGGGAAGACAGGGATGGTGAAGGAATCCAGCCAGTAACACAATGGAATAAAAGGATTTATTCTAATCTTCGTCTACATCTTGACTACACTTCGACATAATGAAGCCAAACGTCATAGGTTTGGCTTCATTGCTTTTGGCTGAAAACGTAACAAAAACGCTTATGTTTGCTACAATATCCGCAATTTTTGCTAATGAGGTGGCTAACAATATGAATAGGCGTGATTTTTTAATTCTATCAGCAGGAGTTGCTTTATCTGGTTGCGATTTCTTTGGTGGCGCTAACAAAGCTAACAGCGATAAAAAACTTCGATTTGCTATCGCGTCAGATGGTCATTATGGTGAAAAAATCACTGATTATAAGAAAAACTACAGCGTTTTTGTTAGCGCGGTTAATGAATTTAGCAAAAACAATAACGTCGATTTTTGCGTCATTAATGGCGATATTGTGCATGATGATAAAAAATACTTTCAACCCGCAAAAAAACAGTTAGATTTGCTTTCAATGAAATATTTTGTAAGTAAAGGAAATCATGACCCCGCCACTCCAGAAGAATGGGTGAATATATGGGGCTATCCTATGGACTTTGATTTCACGATTGATAGAAATGCCTTTTTAATCATGTCTACGTCAGATTTAGCTGGCACGTATCTTTGTCCCGATCTCTCTTGGCTAACTAACAAACTAAAAGAGCACAAAGCAAAAGAAAATGTATTTATATTTATGCATATTAATCCTGTAGCGCAAACTCACTTTGCCGTTGAATGCGATCAACTCCTTTCTCTACTATCAGAATACAAAAATGTTAAAGCTGTATTCAATGGTCACGACCATGACCATGACGAAGTGTTAATAAAAAATGATATCCCATTTGTATTTGATGGTCACTTTGGTGGAAGTTGGGGAACTGATTATCATGGATTTAGGATAGTAGAAGTAGATCAGGATAATACTATAACCACATATATGATGGATCCTTCAAAAAAAATCAAAAGCTCATCCTTATAATAATATCTTACTAATTTTTCGATTAGACATTGAATTAATAGAAAACACCCTGCCAGCGTACCGCTCACAGGGTGGGGCGACCATCTCCTTGGCCCCGTCATTTGGCGTAGCGTTAGAGGGCTAGATTTAGCTGATCCTTTCCATAGTGAGACGCCGGGAAGGCATCGCGGGGGATAAAGTCAGGCGGTAACGGCGCTGTACCTGCGCGTTTTGTTACTTCCCTTTCCACGCTGTTAAGCGTGGTGAATGACCGGCTACATTCCAGATTCTGACACTGGTGATATTGACGGATTGTCATATCGGTTATTTTACGGCTGGTACGGGTGCGGGCCATAGCGCCGCAGAATGGACATCTGAACATAATGATGGCTCCCCTGTGGGAGTTGAACTCCATTTCATTTTATTCAGTTTCCGCTATCCAGTCAGGTATTTTTGCTTCCAGCTCCAGCCGGGTGGTAAAACCGCTGTCGTCTATGACGTGCTCAGCACGCGCAATGATCCAGTCCTGATTATCTATTTCATCCTTAAAACCGCTAACCGTCACGTGCATTTCCGGGTAAAGCTCAGCGCGGCCACGCGCCAGGGTGATCGAAAACTCTGCCGCGCCACGCTGAAGCTGCTGCCACTTTGCCGCCGCCGCACGTTTCGCCGCCTCTTCATTCTGGTAGGTTTTGCGCAGCACATAGACGTTACCGTCTGCGCCCTCCATGTAATCGCCCTCACGGCTGCTGCTCTTCTCTTTTTTGGGCTTTACAGACTTGCGGCGCTTAACGCTGACCTTTTTCTTTTTACCGAAATTGAGATCCAGCCAGTAAGCCCTGACGCCGGTATACGCATCCCGATCGGCAATACGAAAGCGGTGCCGGTCGCCACTGGTGCGGTCAATGCTGGCAGAAGGTAGCGCCTTTCCGTCAGCGGTCAAACCACCACCCGGCAGAATAAACAGCAGACTGCCGTTCTTGACGGTGGCAATTGCACCCAGCATTTCCGCCATGCGGGTAAGGAAAGACATATCGCTTTCCTGCGTCTGGTCGGCGTGATCAATCTCAATATCCATGAGCATTTCACTGATCTGCGCCTTCAGTCCGTATCGGTGCGCTATTGCCGACACAACGCGCTCAACGGTCACGTCATGCCATGAGACTTCGCGCTTTACGTTGAATTCTTCACGAAAATCAGCGCTGCGGGCAGTAACGCCAATGGTATCTGCCGGGCCTTCGTGGGAAACCTCGTCAACCGTGTACAGCCCCTTGTAAATCAGCGGTTCACCCAGCCAGCCAAATGATACGGCAAGCTCAGCACCACGCGGCGGCAGTGCAACCATGCCATCACTGTCATCAATGGATATTGACAGCTGATCGGCATCAAAACCCCGATTGTCCGTCAGTGACAACGACATGATCCGATCATCAAGCTGCGTCAGTACCTTGCCACCCATCGTAATGCTGAATCCCGGACTTTTTACTGCCTCGGTCAGTGAATCGTTATAACTGCTGCCGGCGTCGTTAAGTGATTTAGTCAGGTCTGTAAGTGCCATGCTTTCCCCCTTCTTCCGGCGAAGGATCCCACGCGCGCGGGAGAGAGCAAATCGGTTTTTGTTGTCGCCGTCCGGCCAGACCCGCAATAGCGTGAGTAGCGTTCAGACATGAGGGATTATCACTGCGAACTCAATAACGTAATGGTGGCTAACATGTCAGAGACACGTTTCCACGGTGTACGCGTCCGGGAGAATACCGACCTGGTGACGGCCATCAATGACATTGAATCTAGTGTCATTGGGGTCGTTGCCGTGGCGGATGATGCCGACGCGGAAACCTTTCCCCTGAATACCCCCGTGTTGCTGACGCGGGTTAACAACGTGCTGGGTAAGGCGGGTAAAACCGGCTCCCTGTACAAAACACTCAAAGCCATCGCTGACCAGACCAGTCCGAAGGTTATCGTTGTGCGCGTGGCAGCAGCCACGGAAGAGGAAGGCAGTAAAACGCAGTCGCAGCTCATCATGGGTGGCACGGCAGAAGACGGCAGCTATACCGGCATGTACGCGTTTCTGACTGCCGAGCAGAAGGTCGGCTATCGTCCGCGCATTCTGGCTGTGCCGGGCTACGACACGGAAGAAGTGACCTCCGCGCTGTGCGTCATTGCACAAAACCTGCGCGCGTTTGTTTACGCCAGTTGCTATGGATGCAAAACGATGGCTGAAGCCACCGCATATCGTGCGACCTTCGCCTATCGCGAGCTAATGCTTATCTGGCCTGATTTCATCGCATACAACCCGCAGACAGGAGCAAACGAAACCTTCCCTGCCCCGGCCTATGCCTGCGGCCTTCGCGCTCTGATTGACAACAATCAGGGCTGGCACAAATCGCTTTCCAATGTGTCGGTAAGCAACGTGCTGGGTATTTCACAGGATGTTTTCTGGTCGCTTCAGGCCGAAGACAGCGACGCGAACGAACTGAACAACAAGGAGATCACGACGCTCATCAAGCGTAACGGTTTCCGGTTCTGGGGCAACCGCGTTACAGACACCAAAGATTATATCTTTGAGGTTTATACCCGAACGGCACAGATTCTGGCTGACAGTATCGCTGAGGCGCAATTTGAATCAGTGGACGAACCGCTGACCCCTGCCAACGTTAAGGACGTGGTCAGCGGCATCAGCGGCAAACTCAATTCGCTGGTGACGCAGGGGCGGCTAATTGGTGCTGAATGCTGGTTTGATATCCTGGATAACCCGACAACCGGTCTCCGTCAGGGTCAGGTACGCATTCGCTATAAATACACACCGGTTCCGCCTATGGAAGATCTGACGCTCTACCAGACCTTCACGGACGAATATTTCGAATCGGCGTTTTCTTCCCTGGGAGGTGCATAAATGGCGGTTCCTCACAAACTGCGCCTGTTCACCTGCTTTGTGAACGGCAGCAACTGCATCGGCAAAGTCTCTTCCGTGACGCTGCCAAAACTGACCCGCAAGACTGAAGACTTTCAGGGCGGCGGGATGATTGGCTCCGCTGCGGTGGATCTCGGTCTGGACAGTGGCGCACTGGATACCACGATGGTGGTTGGCGGTCTGGTTCAGTCGTTACTGCTGAATTACTGCGGCGATATCGACGAAACCCGCTTCCGCTTCGCCGGTGAATATTACACCGATGGAGAAAGCCTGCTGGTTGAGGTCGAACTGCGCGGCCGCATCACCGAAATGGACGGCGGCGAAAGCAAGCAGGGAGAAGACACCTCCGTCAGCTACACGATGAAGAACACCTATTACAGGCTCACCATCGACGACAAGCCGATGTTTGAGTTTGACCTGCTGAACTTCATCTACAAGAAAGACGGCAAGAATATCTACCCTGACCGCATTACATCTGCGCTGGGAATGGGTAACTGATTAATCTGATAAGTGGCGGTACAGCCGTGCCGCCCGGAGTATTAAACAATGAGCAAAAAAAACGATAACGCCATTACGCTGGTAAAACCCGTTGTTCGCGGCGATGAGAAAATTACTCAGGTAACGATCACGGATGAGATCAAACAGGCTGGCTCCCTGCGCGGGCTGAAGCTGGTTAACGTGATGAATATGGATGTGGATTCGGTGGCGGTACTGCTGACCCGCGTCACGTCACCGCGCCTCAAACAGACCGAAATCAATGAAATGGATACCCGCGATTTCGTCAGCCTGTCAGAAGCGCTCGTCCCTTTTTTGACACCTGCGGGGTCTGGAGCATCGAACGAGGCGGAGACGGAGAATCAGTAACACTCCTGCGGTTCGACCTGATCGACGATCTGGTCGCTGATATCGCGGTTGTTTTCAACTGGCCGCCCTCTGAAGTCTTCACGATGGAACTGGGCGAAGTCATAGCCTGGCGTGAGCGGGCGGCTGTCCGAAGTGGAGCCAGTGACAGTGAAAAGCCTTAATATCCGCGTCGCGTTCAGCGCGATCGATAAACTTACCCGCCCGGTCAATGCCGCCCGCCAGAGAGCGGGCGGTTTGTCAGAATCCCTCAAAAAAACGCAATCCAGCATTAAAGATCTGGACAGCCAGTCCCGCACGTTCAACCGTCTGCGCGACAGCGTGCAAAAGACCTCCCGCAAAATTGACGAAGCCAGCCGGACGCTTGAAGGGCTGAATCAGGCGCAGCGGGAAGGTACACAGCTTACAGACAAGCAAAAAGCACATATGGCAGCGCTGGCCGCAAAGCTGGAGCGCCTTAACTCTGCACGCACGCAGGAAATGGTTAAGCTGCGTGCTGCCTCACAGGCGCTGCGCAGCCACGGCGTTTCGCTGGTCGGCAGCGATCGCACCATTCAGAGCGCGATACGTCGAACCGAACAGTACAACCAGACGCTGGAGCGGGAACGGCGACAGCTTGCCGCTGTCACACAGGCACGGGCGCGCTATGACCAGATGCAGCAAACAGCGGGTAAACTTCGCGGCGGTGGCACGATGGCCGTTGCCGGGGCCACTGCTGCCGGTTACGCAGCGGGACGCTTCTTATCCCCCGCAGTTGGGTTTGACCGGGAAATGTCCCGCGTGCAGGCGCTGACCCGTATAGACAAAAGCTCCGTTGACTTTTCCGCACTTCGTGAACAGGCCAAAAAGCTGGGCGCTGAAACGCAGTTCACCACGACTGACGCCGCCAGCGGGCAGGCGTTTCTCGCTATGGCCGGTTTCACTCCGCAGGCCATTCAGGCCGCACTGCCCGGCGTGCTCAATATGGCGCTGGCCGGTGGTATGGATTTAGGCGAAAGCGCCGATATCAGCTCAAATATTCTGTCTCAGTTCCGTCTCGATCCCAAAGAAATGGATCGCGTCAGTGACGTACTAACGGGGGCGTTCACCCGCACCAACACCGATCTGCAAAATATCGGTGAGGCGATGAAGTACGCCGGGACAGGTCTTTCCAGTCTTGGCGTCAGCGTCGAACAGACAACAGCCATGATCGGCGTAATGGCGAACGTAGGCCTGCGCGGTAGTATCGCCGGTACAGGATTACAGGCCGCGTTTTCACGCCTTGCCGCGCCAACCGGCAGGGCAAAAACCGCCCTCAAGGAACTGGGCGTAGACGTTGCTGACGCCACGGGGAAAATGCGCCCTGCTGAAGAGGTTCTCACTGAACTCTATAAAAAGATCAGCAAGTACGGCGATACCGACAAGCTCTCTTTCTTTAAAGATATCGCCGGTGAAGAGGCGTCAAAGTCATTGCAGGCACTGGTTATGTCAGCCGGGAGTGGGGAACTCCAGAAGTTGCTGGAAGCACTGAAAAACGCCAAAGGTGAGGCGCAGAAGGCCGCCAAAATAATGGCGGATAACCTTGATGGCGATCTCAAAAATCTGGACAGCGCCTGGGAAGGCTTCCGCATCCAGATTAACGATCTCGTCGATAATCAGCTCCGCGCCCTGACTCAGGGACTGAGTGACGTTGTGGGGAATATGACGCAGTGGGCGAAGGAAAATCCGAAGCTCACCCAATCTCTGCTGGTTGTCGGTGGTAGTGTTCTGGCACTGACCGCCGCCATTGGTGGCACATCGCTGGCGGTCGGCCTGCTGATGGGGCCGCTGGCTAAACTTCAGCTAGGTTTTACCCTACTGACGGGGGGCAGAGGCATAACCGGAACGGTTGCCGCTCTGCGAACACTCGGCACGGCTTCCGGCCCGGCAATGGCAAGCGTGCGCGGATGGGGGCCAGTTCTCGGCTCATTAGCAGGGAAAATGCGGGGAGTTTCAACCATCATACCCGCTATGCGTGGCGCACTTATGGGGGTATTTCTTGCGCCTGGTGCCGCGCTGGGCGCACTGACCAAAAACCTCGGAATGCTTGCACTTCGCCTTACGGGTTTTACGACCATATGGAGCATTATCACAACTGCTGTGTCTATGCTGGGTACTGCGCTGTCACTGCTGTTGAGTCCGATTGGCCTGATAGTAGCGGCGTTTGTTGCTGCCGGGGTTCTTATCTGGCGTTATTGGGAGCCTCTTAAAGCATTTTTTGCGGGTGTATTTACCGGCATCATGGAAAGACTGGCCCCGTTACGTGAGACCTTCGCGCAGTTTAGCCCTATCTTTGATGCGATAAGCAGCGCTGTTAGCCAGGTATTTAACTGGTTCAAATCTCTGCTTTCCCCGATGGAGTCCAGCAAAGAAACACTGGATAAATGCGCCAGCGCCGGTGAGGTGTTCGGCAATGTCCTGGGCGGTGCGCTCCAGCTTGTCCTGGCTCCCGCAAAAATGCTGCTGGATACATTAGCCTGGATCCTTGAAAAGCTCGGTGTTCTGCCTGATGAGGCCGAAAAAGCCAGAAAGAAGATCGAAGACGCACAGCGCATGGCTGTTCTTCAGGACAAAGTCGCCCTTCTTCAGGGAGATATCGCGAAGGTTGCACCGAAAAAAGTTGAGGTGAATAACGTTCCGCCTGGCGCACCGCAACCCACATCACCGCTAACCGGCGATAACGGCACTATGCGCAGGTTGCAGAGTATCGACAGCAACACCAAAACGACAGCCGACAACACGAAGAAGATCGGCCCCGGCGATATCGTGTTTAAAAACCTGCCTCGTGCGCTGGCCGTTCGTGGGGAATGGAAGGAATCGCAGCTGGCCAGCACAGTCAGGAACAACGGGTTAAGCGCACGCCCCGCAGTGGTAGCGGCATCGCTTCCCGTTAAACAGGCTGAACTTCTGCCAGTCAGCCGCAGCTCCAGCAATATACCGGTTGCCACTGGCGGCTTTACGGGAGAAATCCACGTACATCTTCACGGCATTGACCGGCAGGACGCGCGCGAAATTGGCCGGATTGCCGCCGACGCAGTGAATGCCGAAATGGCCCGCCTTGCGCGGCTCAATCGCGGCAGCTTCAAAGACAGAGATTAAGGGGAAGCAACATTATGATGATGATATACGGGATGTTCGTTTTTGAACTGAAGACGCTGCCTTACCAGCAACTTCGCCACTCGCTGAACTGGCGCCATGTGAAGAATGATCGCATCAACCGATCGGCAAAATGGCAGTACATCGGCGCGGGGGAGACGCAGATCAACCTTGACGGGGTGCTTTACCCTGAAATTACGGGCGGCGACGTATCTCTTACCGTTCTGGCAACACAGGCATACACCGGGCGTCCCTGGCCTTTAATCAGCGGTGCGGGGCAGATTTACGGTATGTATGTGCTGACCGGGCTACAGGCCACGCATACGGAATTTGACCGCTACGGGAAGGCGAAAAAAATTGAGTTTTCAATCAGCTTTCAGCGTTGTGATGAAGACCTACGCGAACGCCTGCAAGCGTCGTCCGTTGGCGACCTGCTTTCAGGTTTGAAGGATAAAGCCACGTCCGCCTACAACTCCGCCAGCAGTACGCTGTCTGGCCTGTTCTGACGGTATCCATATAAAACTAAAGCGGGCATTTGCCCGCTTCATCTTCCGTAACACACCGCCATAACTGACCGTGCTGCAGCACCGTTAAAAATGATCATACTCGATACACATGGCCAGCACAGTTAAAACTGGCAGTGCGTGCCGGAATGCAGACTTATTCTGGCTTATCCGGCCAGGTAATGTCCGGCGCTTTCGACGTATCAACAGCCTGCACAGCTTTGATGTATTTCATCCATGCTATCAAGCTGGCTTTGTCTTCATCGCTGATAATGCCTAACTGTAGTTCGGTCTGCCATAGGCTGATCGTTGTTTGTGCCTCTGCAAGTAACGCAGCCTTCTGTTGCTCCGCCGCTTCCACATCCGCTGCGTGCTGCGCTTTCGTATCCGTCACCCACTCGCTGCCGTTCCATGTGTCGTAAGGCGTTGGCGGTGCAAGCGTAGTGGTGTCATCTGGGTAATCACCGGGGGCGGAAATAATCACCGCTTCACCTGTTTCAGTGCTATATACCGTTTCTCCACGGTGATCAGCTACGTATTCCCAGGCGGTAAAATCCGCTGACCGGCAAATAGTGAAATCTTCTTTACTTTCACCCGGCGCATCAGTGCATGAGTTAGCGGGAATTCCAACCCCAACGGCCAGGTATTCAACGGATGAGGAAAGATACTCGCGCGTTTCGCCATCGTAATTAAACACGGTAATATCACCGGCCACTATCGCAATAAAATTGCTGTTTAATTTTGCCTCTGACATTATGCAGCCCTCACGATGTAGTTAAATGCAACGTTGCGCGGCCTGTTTTCAGACGCCACAGGAACAATGCGAGAGGCATCAAAAAATATTTTTTCACCCTGAGAAGGATTCAAGCCACCTGTTCCGCCAACACTCGGTGCATCTAATATGAAAGAGCCATCCTCATAAATTCCCTCATTGGCATTTTTGCCATTATTATAGAATGCTCCTGTTGACTTACCGTTATAGGGAACATCAAGCGACTGCTCTCCCGTGATATTGCGAATAGCATCGTTCTGAGCCGTCAATAAAATGCGCCCGCTGTCAGTGCCGCGCCCATCATCCCAGCCACGAACAAACTCACCTCGCAGATCCGGCAATTTCCCGGTGGAATAGACTTTCGCCAGTTTCGGATATTTGGCGGTATCAAACGTTGCACCATTACATTTAAGCCAGCCGCCCGGAGGCGTCGCCTGCGGCCACGGAAGTGGGAATCCAACTGGGATATATGTATCAATATCCGTCTCAAGCAAATACTGCGTATGGGGATCACTGGCAGCTACATGCGCGGCCAATTTCTGATCTACATAAGCCTTAACCTCAATAACGGCATCATCAACATATTTACGGGTTGCCAGTACCACGGACGGATCGATTTTCAGCGTTATAGCTTCGGTGCTGCTGACAATCAGGATCACGCGAATCACCTGCACGCGCCCGCTGCCTTCCTGCAACTGTGGTTTATAAGTCTCTGCACAGTTGGCAACCGCAATCATATCGCCGTCTTTATCAAACAGGCCGATCTCACGGATCCACCATCCGCCCACATCTTCCGGTATGACCTGTTCCGCAATGATCTGATTGGTGTTAACCGGGTCAATAGTCAGCATATTCAGTTGCGCACGGCGCAGCTCATGCGTCAGCGCGGTCTGTGCCGGGTTCGGTGTCGGCAGCGCGCCGTTACCATCGCCTACGGCCATCTGGGTGATCTCAACCTGCGCACCCAATGCCGTGGCGTTTGCCAGTTTTGCCGCCCCGATATTGGTTAACAGGGCAAAATATTTAGTCGCCACTTGCGATCTCCACGGTATCAATTAAATGGACTGCCGCGCCGGTGTAGTCGCCACCGCCCACGGATATGGTTTCAGGAAAATAGGGGTAAACGGTCAGCGTATCGCCGATATAACATCCTGCCCCGGCCACGATATCCCCCTGCGACTGAAGCGAAAGAGACAGGCCAGTCAGGTGGCGGCTTCTCGGCTTGGCGTCGTCAATAAGGCGCTCAAGCTCAAGATAGGTTTCCTCCGTAATCCCCTGCTCCTGAATGCCGATTTCAAGTTTGAATGTTCCCGGCTCTTCACCGCTCTGCCACCACTCGATCACGCGCAGCAGAAAGCCGAACGGTTCAACGACGCGACGCAAAGCGGAAATAGTGCCCTTCTGACGGTGAACCAGCCAGGAGGCTTTAATCACCTGCCGCTTGGTCTGTTCTGACCAGTTCTTATCCCAGCGGTCAACTGACAGCGCCCAGGCGAGATAAGGCAGAAGATCAGCGGGGCATTCGTCCGGGTTCCACAGCTTGCGCAGGTCAACAGGAATATCGGTAAGCCGTTCCGTCACCTTCTCCGTACTGCGCATAAAACTGCTGGCCGAAGGCGGCAGCATGTTGTTATTCATCTGTGCCCCCGGTCTCGATCGTAAAGGACTCACACCGCGCCGCCTGCGTATCGGCGATCACAATATCGCTGGCAGGCTCCAGCAGCTCCACCCTCTGCACACCCTGAACATGCAGCGCCGCCATAATGGCTGAGCGGGCAACGTCACGGCCAATCTTGCCCTGCTGATTCAGCCAGGACTGAAGCGCGTCCTGCGCGGCGGTATGGATTGGTTCAGACTCCGGCCCGGGGTAGAAATACAGCAGCGCATTGATCTGATAATTCACTATCTCCGCTGCCTGAACGGTCAGACGATCGGCAACGGGGCGCTTATCGTCAGCAGACAGCGCCTTATCCACCGTCGCCAGCAGTTCCGCACTGGCAGTGCCGTCGCCCTCGGTGGATAGCACAGAGACCACCACCACGGCAGGCGACGGGCTTATCGCTTTGGCGTCTGCCACTTTGCCGCTGGCACTTTTAGCAAAATATTCGTATGCACCGGTTGGCCCCGCCACGCTCAGCCCTTCAAATGCAGCCTGCGCGCGCAAACGCAGTGCGGTATCACTTTCCGTTACCGCGTCAGTGGTTGCCGTCTCTGGGGTGATGATCAGACGTTCGGTGTTCAGGTTTCCCGCGAGATTATCAAGATCGGACGATACGGCATGGCTCAACATGCACGCCGCAGCGCCATCATTAATCCGCTGCCTGAGCATCATTTCACGGTAGGCAACCACTTGGGCGATCACGTTCAGCGGTTCGGATTCCAGCTCCAGAGCGGCGGCAACAGAAGCCTGCTGTTCCTGCGGGAATGCCGCCAGCATGACGGCTTTGACCTCGCTGAGAATGACTTCAAAGTCCAGCACTTCGATAATTTGCGGCTGCGGTAGCTGCGATAAATCAACTGTTGCCATTGCTGCCACTCCTGAGCGTCAGCGCACTGCCTGCCGTCTGCATGGTTTCGGTGATAATGCCGACCAGTTCAGCGGTGACAGCGCCATCCTTTGAATAACTGATATTGATGCCGTTCAGGGCAATACGCGGCTCCCACATCGTCAGGGCGATCACCGCCGCACTCATACATTGCAGGCGCGTCACTTCGTTTTGCGGTTCATCCAGCAGATCTGGGATCATACTGCCGTAATCCCGCCGCATCACCCGGCTTGCCAGAGGCGTGGTCAGTATGTCGCGTACTGAATTCCACAGCTGATCGGTATCGGTAAGCTGGCCCGTGCCGTCCGGGTTCATTCCGGTATAGCGGACTGTCATTTCGGCCCCCCGGTGTTGCTGCTGCCACCCTGCACACCACCATGCACGTGCGAATGAACCGTTACCCCGTTAGACGAAAGCGATCCGCCAGAATGGGTAACATTACCCTTCATCGTGCCACCCTCCGACAGTTCGAACGTCCGCGCTTTCAGATGGTTGGTGCATTCCACAATCGGTGTTTCAAGCGTGACGCTGGCAGAGGCTTTGATATGTACTGTCTTCATGCCCTGCGCTTCCAGTGCGCTGGCCTCTGCGTCATAGCGAAAAGAGGCTCCGTCTGGCGCTGTCAGCACAATCTCTTTCAGGCTACTACCCGGCGCAGGGTGGTCACTACTGTAGAGACTGCCGATAATGACCGCCGTTTCAGGGTTGCCACCGATACAGCCCAGCCAGACCTGCTCACCCACGGAAGGCGGCACCCAGATACTGAATGCCCCGGCGCGCGTGGCGTTCCAGCGCAGCCAGTCGGTCTGAAGCTCGCCGCTTTGCACGCGCACGCGCCAGCTCTCTTCATCAACGGCAATAACGACGCCGACGCGGAGGATATTTTCCAGCAGGCGGATCAGTTCAGCGCTCATCGTGCGGCACTCCCCAGGCTGTTAATCACCTGTTCCGTAATCATCCGTTCATCGCCAGCGGTAAAGCCCAGCAGCTCACGCACCGGATATTTAGCAAAAGCACCCGGCCCGACCTGATCGCGCTGGCCGTACTGGTGCACACGCGCAATGCGCGCAGCCACGCCGTCATAACCCACGGAAGTACCGCCAGCATCAGCGCGCATTTTGAGAAAGCGATAACTGCGCAACCGCTGAAACATCGGCACCTTCTTCGCAGTGCTGCGGCGCACTGAGCGCGTATTGATCTCGATGTAACGCTCAATATCGCTGCGGTAAAACGTGCGAATATCGTTTCGCTCTTCGTCAAAGCCGGTAATGGTTCGCCCGTATTTTCCCCGGCCACCGTGCCAGTTTTTGAGGCGGCGGATCTCGCCCTGCCAGACAAACACAATGCCCTGTTGAGAACGCAGCACCCGGCGACGGCGGGCAGGATATGGCGAACCTTCCGGATTTTGCTGGGCTTTAATGCGCTGTTGCTGGCTCTTTCGCAGTGCCTGACCCACCGCGCGGGCGGTGCGAATACGTCCGGCCTGAGAGGTGCCCGCCAGTATGTCGCTGAAGACCTGATCCAACTCACGGAAGAGATCGTTACTCATGCGTGTCAGCCTCCCACGTCACATCCTCAAAAATGGCGCTCCAGTCGCCGTCCGCTGACGGGATGCGCGGTTTAGGTTCCGGCAAATGCTCCGCCCGGGGAATACCGTTTTCATCCAGAGTGACCTTCACACGCTCGCGCAGCGGCATTTCAAAAAGAATGTCGGCGGTATCGTCGTTGTTGATAAGGGTCGTAAATTTAATGTTTCGGTTCTTCTCCTGGTTCAGCAGCAGATCGGGCTGGTTGTGCCAGAGCCATGCCATTAACGGCAGCGTGAAATCATCAATATCACCGGCAAAGTTCATCACAAACAACACCAGGGTATAGCGGTACATAAACGACGGTGTTTCGCCGGTCGTCTCGATATTCCCTTCTTCCACAAATACGGTGAAGGCTTCAGGATTGGCCCTGCACCATTTGTTAGCGCGGGTCAGGGTCTCGCGTAGTGAATCAGCTTTCAGCATGGTGATACCTTCTTAACGCCCGAAACGTTCAATCGCGCCCGAATGATCAGCAGGTAAATAAGCGTCCAGTAAGGGTGAGCGCTCAGGTAGTCGAATAAAGTCATGGTGTTGCCCTCGCGTGGTCAGTCAGTCTTTTCAGGCGGCGCAGATCGAGATCGGCTATCGCCGCCTTATCGGCGTTGCAGGTATCCAGCGCATCGCGCAGGCGATCACTCCAGATGGCTATTGCGCCCCACGTTACCGGGGCGGTCAGTTCCGGCGCTGGCGTTGCTGCCGTCAGGCTTTCCGGCACCGGTTCGTGCATGATTTTCATTTGCGGCTGCGGCGGTACGGTGTTGCAGGCTGTTACTGACAGAAGCAGGCACAACAGTACTGGCACACGTATCGTCTTTGATGGCATCGCGCATGTTTTCACGTCGCTTTTCTCCCTCGGCGTTTCTTTGCTGTTCGGTTGCCCGCAACTGTGCAAGGACTTCGCGGGCGTCAGCAGTCAGCGCCCGCAGCTCATCCAGCACCTCACCATTACTCTTCACCTCGCGGGAAAGTGCTTCATTGCGGACGGAGTCTTTACCGCGCTGATGTGTCTGCCAGAGCAGGCCACCAGAGGCCAGCGCCAACAGTGCGCATAAAATGGCTGTAATCTTCACTTAACAGCCTCCACGTCACGCAGGCACCACGCCTTAAAATCCGTTCTCCGGTTAACCAGCCCCTGGCTGCGTTTACCGCCGCTGTTCACAAAGTCTGTCAGCCGGTTACACATCGCCTGCCATTCATGCGCCTGCGCCTTCTTCCAGATGGTCGTGCGCTGCTTTCGCTTCTGGTCGTCCGTGAACCACATCAGGCCAGTACACCCCACATTAAGACCGGCATCCGTCATTGCCTCAAAGGCAGACTGCGGCATATGCGCGCCTTCAAAATTCTGGTTAATGCAGTTTTCAGCGTGCCGCATATCGTTAATCCAGCGACCGGCGATCTCGCTGTCGCTGTACTCACGCTTTTCAACACGTCCCGTCGAACCAATTCCAACCGTCAGCACGCCAGCCGTGCAGTAGTAGGGCGTATTCCGGCAGTCTTCCCAGCCAGCAATCTTCTGCTGGCCTTCAGGCGTTGTGCGCAACGCGCCCGGACTCAGCGTGATACCCAGCGCAACAATGGCCGCAATGGAGCATTTTTTAATAAGCTGTTTCATCTTCCGGCTCATTCTGTTGCAGGAGGTCAAGCGCCCGGCGCTCTGACCCACTCATCTGTCTGTGTTCTGCCTGCTCAAGGATCTGGTTAATCAGTTCGTTGCGACGCTTCTGCCCTCGTTCGATGCGGGCGCGATAGAGCCATCCACGGGCACCAAAAACCATCCCGACGAGAAGACCGGCCAGCGCAATCTTTTCGCTCAGCGTCATGACGCCGATACTTGTGACCATTGCTGACATGGTAAATGTCAGCCAGTCATTCAGGCGCTGAAAGAAACTTAATCCCATAGCTGCACCATCTCCTGTGTCGCTTTACGCGAGATTTCCGGCAGTTCAATCTCCTGACCGGCATCAAGAAAAACCTGCTGACTCAGTCCTGGATTGGCGGATAACACTTTTTCGGTAACGCCCTGCGTGGTGCCGTAGTGACGCCAGCAAAGCAAATCCACCGTATCCCCCTGCAACGCCTTAACTTTCATCAGCAAAGCTCCGCATAGAGTCGTGGTTTGTCGCGAATATCAGCGATGCTCCAGCGGGCATCCCGCCAGAGATCATCCCGTTGCAGGTCAAGCGCGGCGGCGTCTTTGTCGCCTTTCGCCGTGGTATCAACGTCGCGATAGCCTTCAAGTACCAGCGCCCTGGCAATCGAATAGACTGCACGGCGAAAGCGGTACACCTTCACGTTTTCACCGTTGATAACCAGCTTTTCCGTCTCACCTGACGGCAGGACTGAAGGCACATCTTCCAGCGTGTGAAAGCCTGCGCTGACCTGCGCGGCGCGCCAGTCCAGCAACTGCGCGGTGACATGGGCTACCGCTTCAGTGGTGACGTGCATCAGCCTGGACGTGGTGATACCGCCAGTGATACGCGCGGCCAGACGGAGATCGGCCAGTTTAATCACCGGCCAGAAGTCCCCGGCGCTGACAGTGGTATCGCCATCATCAACATCGGGGGTATCACTGTCGGCAGGCAACACGCGCTTATTTGCCACAAGGCTGCTCATGCACTTATCTCCCATAAATCAGGCGGTGGGCGGGTGGTTAAAAGACCTTTTACGGGCAGATATCCACCCGCGCCGCCTGTCGGACGGGGCCGAAGTCGTTAATTCTTTTTCTGGCTGGCAGGCTTGCGCTTTGTCGCTTTGCCTGTTGCCGTCTTAGTCGTGGTTTTACGCGCCGTCGCTTTACCTGCTGCGCTGGCGGTAGTGCTCTTTTCAGGAACAGGCTCTGCAGTACCGTCAGTTTTGTCGGTGCTGGCCGTATCACCTTCACCCGTGCCGCCATCCACAGACAGCTTCTTAACTTCACGGGCAAGCGTGGCAATCTCTTTTTTCACCCCGGCGTTGGGGTTTCGCGTCAGCGCCTCACGGAACAGCGCCAGCGCTTCCGCTTTGGTCGTGATATCAGTCGCACCACGGCGGGCAAGTGCACGGGCCTTACACAACTTGGCGCGCACCACATCCGGCATATCACTGTCGGCGACAATTTCCGCCACTTCGTCAAGCACTGCGGTGCTGGCTGATAAATCAGCGTCGGCATCAGCAGCCGCGAGCGTCAACAGTGGCTTGCTCATTTCTTCGGTCAGGAATGTTGCCGCTGTGCGGTTGAAGTTATCCGGCAGTGTCAGTCCGTGGCGCACCACATAACGCCCAAGCCTCATCGCAAGCGCATAATCACGACAATCAATCGCCCAGACCATCAGCCTGGTAATGACTTCATCCTGCCGTCCGTTGTCGCCGTCGAGCGTGCCTTCAATCCATCCCTCGTATTCAGGCAGCATGGATTTTTTCATTTCGGCTTTGGTTTCTTCGGACTGCACGCCACTGAGGCGGGACAAGTCCATACGCAGGCGATGCAGAATTTGCTCATGCGCGGTACGCTGGATATCGGATTCTTCATCCGCCTGGCCCCGGCGTTCTGCCATGACCTTCTGAAAATGTCGTTGTGCCGGTGTTAACATCGTCACTTCTCCCCGTCATGGCGGGGCAATGCCCCGCCGCTTCTGTCACTCGCCTGCCGCTTCAGCCTGGGCGAACTGAATGCCGTCAATGAACGCAACATTGCCGTAGTCTTCAATGACGAAGTCATCGTTTGAAGACTGATACGTTGCGACACGGTTGTATTCCGGCTCTTCCTTGATCGTCCGGCGCAGACCGCCGCGCTGGTAGTACACCGACAGGTTTTTGAATGGCGTGATCAGCACGCCATTCACCGGGAAGTAAGGCGCGATAAAGGTCGGCATGTTGCCTACGCGCTCCTGCGCGACAATCAACTGACCGGCCAGCATTTCGGTATTCGGATTGGTCTGGCTCAACGCGTTGATGGCTGAAAAATTGCTGGTCGTCAGCAGGTCGCCCGCCAGAATCACCACGTTATCCGGGTTACGCTTGTGCCACTCATCCATCAGGGTGTTTTTGGCGTCGTACACCGCAGCGCCAATGTTGCCGTAGGTGCCTTTCGCTACAACCTTGTTATCTTCATCGCGCGAGGTGATCGTCACATTGGAAATAACGCGGTGCGGCGCTTCCTTACGGATTTTTTCCAGCCAGCCAATGCCACAGTCCTGCAAAAGCGGGTTAGCGGCGCGGTCAGACGGATCGCTGTACTTCACGCCGTTAAAGCCAATCATGATGCGATCGAGCGACATCTGACGGGCCATTGCCTTGCTGATCAGCGGCTGGAACTCCGGCATGTGCGCCCACGCATCAAGCTGTTCATAGCTGATGCCGTAGTCATAGTTGACCTTGCGGCACATGTAGTCGAGCGGCTCCATTGAATGATTTGAGCCTGGGTTGCGGCGACTGGTGACGCTGTTGTTTACGCCAGCCATCGGGCCTTTACTGCCGATCAGGACTTTCTGACCAATCTGCTGGTTGACGCCAAACACGTTAATTTTGCTCAGGAAAGAATCATCCTGCTGTGCGGCCTGCTCAAGGCGCTGTTGACGCGTCGGATCTACGGCAAATTTTGCAGCGACAGCGGCGGTGGAAACGCCGTTTAGCTGTGCCTGCCGGGCGATGTACTGATCAAATAGCTGGCGGGTATTGTTATCCATGTTCTCTGCTCTCTTTGTGAATATCAGTAATCAGCCAGTTGCGCGTTAGCGCCACCGCTCGCGGGTTCCCGCTGGCTGAAATTGGCGTCAGTGCTTCCCAGCTTGCTGGTCAGCGCGGCAAGATCGGAGGTCAGCTTCTGGATAGCCTGGCTGTCCTGCTCGCGGGCGCGGCTCAGGTCGTTAAAACTGTCCAGCAGATCGGCATGGGATTGGGCGACGTTCTCCACGGCGTCGCGCACCTGGCTGAATTGTTCACCGTCAGATTTACGGCCTTTGCCGATAATCCCCATGACGCGCCCGAACCACTGCTTACCTTCATCGCTGCGCTGCTCAGCCAGTTCGATAATTTCTGCCTCAATGGCATCGGTGAACAGCGGGGCTTCACCCTGCTGATTGTTGAAGGACATAACCTGCTGACGCTGCTGCGCGGCAAATTTCAGGCGCTCAGTGCCGAGGCTGGCCGGGGTATCGGTCATCGCCAGCCCCATGACATACGCCTTGCCGTTAAGCGCAAACTGCGGATGCAGTTCAATGCTGGAGTAAATTTTCTTACCTTCTTCCGTCAGCTTCTTCATGCGCTCAGAAGGTTCAATCTCGGCGTAAAGCGCAGTGCGTCCGGCAAGCGGGCCTTCGCTGATATCTTCCGCACTCAGCGCCGTCACATCCCCCATCGCGCCGAAATCACTGCCGGGGAACGGCGAAAGATAGTGCTCCACGTTGACGCGTGCGCCGTACACGTCGGGGCTGTAGTTTGCTGCTGCATCACGAAGGTGCTCAGGGCGAATTTCACGCCCGTCAACGGTGGCACCGGAGACAGCAACGCGGAATTTCTTACGGGCTGGTTTAGCTGCGCTAGCCATGTCGATAATCCTGTTGAGTGGTTTCTGTACGGCCATGATGGCAGAGCGTAACTTGCTGTCTCAACGAGGTTTTGTTGTCGGAGGAAGGCCAGACCATAAAGGGGGCGATAGCGGGATCGCGCGCGGGGTAATCTTCACTCCATAAACGGTGGAGGGCAGATGATACAGGACACTTTTGTACGTCAGAGGGCAAAACAACTTTACTGGCAGGGCTACCCGCCAGCGGAGATCGCGCGCCTGATGGGGATTAATCAGAACACAATTTACGCCTGGAAGAAACGCGATGAATGGGATGAAACGCCGCCCGTACAGCGCGTCAGCCAGTCGATGGATGCGCGCCTCATCCAACTTACGGACAAGAAAGATAAGACCGGGAGAGACTTCAAGGAGATTGACCTGCTGACCCGGCAACTGAAAAAACTGTCTGACGGACAACCGGCAGGGGCTGGCGCGGGCAAAAAGCCACGCAAGCGCAAGCTGAAAAACCACTTCACCGAAGAACAGATCGTCGCGCTGCGGGAGAAAATACTTGATTCCCTTTCGTGGCATCAACGCGGCTGGTATGAGCAACGCCACCACCGAAACCGCATGATACTGAAGTCCCGCCAGATTGGCGCAACCTGGTACTTTGCACGCGAGGCGTTGCTTGATGCGCTGCGCGATGATGTGAAATACCCGTACCAGCGCAACCAGATATTTCTGTCTGCATCCCGCCGTCAGGCGCACCAGTTCAGGGGATTCATTCAGAAGATGGCGGAAGAGGTGGACGTTGAGCTTAAGGGCGGTGACAAAATCGTACTGAGTAACGGCGCAGAGCTGCATTTCCTCGGCACGTCCGCTGCAACAGCGCAGTCATATACGGGCAACCTGAAGTTTGACGAATTCTTCTGGGTCAGCAACTTCACCAACCTGCGAAAGGTTGCGGGTGCGATGGCAACGCTGAAGGGGCTGACACGTACTTACTTTTCCACGCCGTCAGGTGAGACCCATGAGGCTTATCCGTTCTGGACGGGCGATCGCTGGAATGAGAAACGCCCGAAGGCACAGCGCAAAGCGTTTGATGTGGGCTGGAAAACGCTGAACAGCGGGCTGTTATGTCCGGATAAAACCTGGCGTCAGATTGTCACCCTGAAGGATGTGATAGACCACGGCTGGGAGTATACCGATCTTGAAGAGATTCAGGATGAAAACAGCGAGGATGAATTCCGCAACCTGTACATGTGCGAGTTCGTTCGCGATGGCGAGTCAGCCTTCAACCTTAACGCACTGATTGGCTGCGGGGCTGATGGTTATGACGAATGGCCGGACTGGAAGCCTTTCGCGTCCAGGCCGATGGGTAATCGCCCGGTCTGGATTGGCTATGACGCCAACGGCAGCAGCGGCAACGGTGACAGCGGTGCGATTTGCGTTGTGGTCCCGCCACTGGTGCCGGGCGGTAAATTCCGCACGGTGGAAACGGAACAGGTGCGCGGCCTTGAATTTGAAGAGCAGGCGAAAGTTATCGAAAACTTCACCTTCAAATACAACGTTCAGCATGTCGGCATCGACGTGACGGGCGGTAATGGTGAAGCCGTTTACCAGATAGTGAAGAAGTTTTTCCCGATGGCGATGCCCTACACCATGTCAATGACGTCAAAGCGCGCCCTGGTGCTGAAAATGCTACAGCTGATCCGCGCCGGGCGATGGGAATATGACCGCAGCGAGCGCGCCCTGATCAACGCCTTTAACTCTGTTCGCAAGGTAAAGACGCCGGGCGGATTCATCACCTATGACACTGACCGCTCGCGCGGCGTCAGCCACGGGGATTTAGCCTGGGCGAATATGCTCGCCATTATTAACGAACCGTTGGGCCAGGAGAGTGGCAGCGGCGGGTTTGCTATGGAGTTCTGATGAAGAAGCGCACCTACAAAAACAAACACACTGCCAGCAGTGGCAGTGCCGGACAGCCTGATATTTCCGACGCGCTCAGAAGCGATCCGGCGCTCAGCGCCTTTACGTTTGACGGGCCATATTCAGTAACAGACGGCTATGATCTGCTGGACAGCATGTGCTGCGTCGATAATGGCCGGTACTTCGAGACGCCAATAGACTGGAAAGGACTAACCCGTGCGTTCGCACAGTCCCCGCTGCATCAGTCGGCGCTTTACTTCAAGCGTAATGTGCTGACCGGGTGCTATATCCCTCACCCGTTACTCTCACGTCAGGCCTTCTCTGCGTTTGCGCTGGACTGGTTTGTCTTCGGCAATGCCTATCTTGAGCGTCGGTCTAATCGCCTGGGAGAGCCGCTAAAACTTAAGCATGTTCCGGCGCTGAACACGCGGCGGGGAAGCGATCTTGATACCTACTGGTTTATCCGGCAGTGGAAAGATGAATACGAGTTTAAGGCGGGCGAGGTCTGCCACATCATGAACCCGGACATTCATCAGGAAATCTACGGTATGCCTGAATATATGGGGGCGCTGTTGTCCGCCAGCCTGTCACATTCCGCCGATAAGTTCCGCAAACTCTATTACGACAACGGCTCACATGCCGGATGTATTCTCTATGTCGGTTCGGAGAAGGTGGATCAGGAAAGCATAAAGGTGGTGCAAAAGACTCTGTCACAGGCCAGAGGGAAAGGCTCCTTCAAAAACGTGCTGATCCATGCGCCTGGCGGCGGCAAAGACGGCGTGCAACTATTGCCGTTCAGCCAGATATCGGCAAAGGACGAGTTTCTTAACATCAAATCAGCCACGCGCAACGATTTGCGCGACGCTCACCGCATCCCGCCGCAGTTGATGGGCGCAATGCCGGAAGGCAACGGCTCGCTGGGTGATGTTGAGAAGGCCGCGCGCGTCTTCGCCATCAACGAAATGTTGCCCGTGATGGAAGCCATGAAGGGCGTCAATGACTGGCTCGGCCAGGAAGTGATCCGCTTTAATCCCTACGCTCTGCTTAAAGACGAGTGATCCAACCCACCCGCCGCACATCCTGCGGCGGCTCTCCTTCAGTAATTTTCAATCCCCGCATGACCGGCCACCACCTGAACACCACTCAGCGCAGCATTTACCCCCCTCACTCAGAGCGAATGAGCGCCATTCTGGCAGGTGCAAACTACAATCGACCCCGCACATATCCAGAAGCGAGAAAGCGCGCGTAGAAGGCGAAACAGGCCGGAGAATGGCATTTAAAGGCATCCCCTCCCTGACCCCTGT
>PPYF01602805.1_pt1 | contig 32467 bp, 29 predicted proteins | sample 1559871 | NCBI WGS metagenome assembly PPYF01 (sample SAMN08240021, study PRJNA423297) | Human gut metagenome, whole genome shotgun sequencing project.
TAGCGGACTCACTGACATCCCGAATTAACGATCACTTTCAGGTGCTCACACCCGCATCTTGAGGTTTATTGAGTATATATACCACGTATAGTCCTTCTCTTTTTTCTGACTGCTAATTAGCTGCTCATCACGTTTTTCACGAAATTTAACTTGATATTCTTCCAATTCAGGAACCGGTATGATTTGCTCTGCATTGATAAGAACATCATCATTAAATCTATAAGGCGTCAGACGAACGCATCGAATGTCTACCCCCTTATCTCTTAACCAAATCGCAGTGGTAGTCAGTTCCTTACTAAAATCCGATGAAGCCAAAACGATTCTGATATCTTTACCAAAATCAACAAGCTCAGTTTCATCCAACTCAACAAATTCAAGTATTTTTTCTTTCGCATCGGCATCGCAGTTTTGTTTTTTCAAATACGTCTGGAAATATTCACATGCTTTCGCAAAACTCATTGTGGAAATCATCGCCGCATATCGTAGTGCCTGTAACTCCATATGCGCCCCCGTTTCATCACGTTTTAATTCGATAACCACTAAATTTGCCTGTTTATCGATTGCCAATAAATCAATTCGCCGACGGCTATCTTCCCAGTAAGAAAACTCTTCAGAAATCACCAGACAATCAGGAGCAATAATATCTATGTTTTTTTTGATTGCTTCCTGTAAATCATAACGTTCCTGTAATCCTTCCAGAGTAAATGTCGTTTTTTCTAAAGCATGTAGTTCTTTATTTGCAATATTGTACAGCGCCACGTTTATCTTCCTTTTTTAACTGATTTTACAGGGACTTTAACACAGTAAAAATTTTATTTCCTGAGCTGTAATCGATTAAGCTGATGCATTTAATGGGAATGATATAGGGTCATTTCCAGTCTCACTTATAGAAATGGCTAAAGCATGACTCTCGCCAAAACCGTTTATGTGTTGTACATAACGCGATCATCCCTCTCACAAATTGCCTTTTCTCATGGCATCTCGCCCGGTCCCCCATTACAATCACTTTTTGTTTTTTGCGAGCTGCATTCCAGTCTTCAGAGGGTTTTTCGATGATTAAAAATGACAAGGCATGGGTAGGAGACTTGCTGGGCGGGCCGCTCATGAGCAGGGAAAGCCGCGTCATTGCCGAACTGTTGCTAACCGATCCCGATGAACAGACATGGCAAGAGCAAATTGTTGGCCACAACATTTTACAAGCATCTTCTCCTAAAACCGCAAAACGTTATATGTCAACGCTATTCAGGACGGGTCACTTTGGTGTAAAAAGCTTCCCATACAGAGGCTCTCAGCGGATTACTTGAGCTTTTACAATCATAGAAACACGGCCAATACGATTATTGTCTACGTTTAAGACATCATTTCTTGCTGTTACATAAGTATTAATGCATGATTGTCATCAATTTGATTACAACCATGGCTCTTTATGGATTACCGTATTCAATTTTCATTTTCCTATATAGTGATTATTCATGTCTAGTTCCCCTCCTAAGCGGCTTGAAGACTTGAGTCTGGTCCAGCGCGATCGGCTGGCCTACATCGATTTTCGGCTCTACTTCTTCGGTGAGATCGGTCGCCCAGATCTGATTGAGCGCTTCGGTGTGGCTCCGGCAGGGGCGACTCGCGATTTGGCTTTATACCGGGAAATTGTGCCGCATAACATCACCTTCGATGGTAGCAACAAGATCTATCGCATCGGTCAGGAGTTCTCCCCGTTATTCGAGCACGCATCGCTGCGCATTCTGTCGGCGCTGTCTCTCGGTTTTGGCGATGGAGTGAATGGCTCAATGCAGGCACTGCTACCATGCGAATCCCCCGCAGCCCTAAGCATTCCCAAAATGGATGTGTTAGCCACGATTTGCCGAGGAATCCACGCTAAGCGACCCGTCGCCATCCGCTACCACTCGATGAGCAGCGGCGAGTCCAAGCGGGTAATTGTGCCCTTTGCCTTGGTTGATACCGGCCTGCGCTGGCACGTACGGGCCTTTGATCGCAAGAGTAGAGAGTTTCGGGATTTCGTCGTCACCCGCATCGAAGAACCAACATTGCTCGACGAGGAGCCACAGGCCAACGAACGACCGCATAATGATATCCAGTGGACGCGCATCGTCGAGCTGGATTTCGTGCCGCACCCGAGCGTTGAGCGACCCGATATTATCAAGATGGACTACGGGATGACAGATGGTTCGATCAGAATGCGCGTTCGCGCTGCGGTGGTGGGCTATATGTTGCAGCGCTGGCGGGTAGACTGCTCACCTGATCATTGCCTTCGTGGACCGGAGTACCGGTTATGGCTCAAAGATCATCTCGCAATTTACGGCGTAAAAAATGCCTTACTGGCACCAGGCTATAGAGCCACTAAGAAGGCTGACTATTAATGGAACTGATCGACAATATCAACCGCCTGCTCGGAGACGACCTAAAGCAGACGCTCAAACCTAGTGCTCGCCTGAAGATCGCTGCCTCCTGCTTTTCGATATACGCGTTCGAAGCGCTCAAAGCAGAGCTGGAAAAAATCGACGAGCTGCAATTCATCTTTACCTCGCCGACGTTTACCGCTAACGAGGTTACCGACAAGATTCGCAAGGAACGCAAAGAATTCCACATACTGAAGGCTGACCGCGAACGGAGCTTGTACGGGAGTGAGTTCGAAATTCAGCTGCGTAACAAACTGACCCAGCGCGCAATTGCAAAAGAGTGCGCGGACTGGATGCGGCGCAAGGCAACATTCAAGTCCAATCGCAGCAAGGCTCCGATGCAGCAGTTTGCTTGTGTTCAGGCCGCCGCCACAGAGACTGCCTACATGCCACTGCACGGATTTACCGCCGTCGATCTTGGCTACCAGCAGGGCAATGCTGTCTCAAACCTCGTCAACAAAATGGACGAGTCGACGTTTACGGCGACCTACCTCAGTCTGTTTAACCAGATCTGGCAAGACCCCGAGAAGCTGGAGGATGTAACGGCACAGATCTGCGACCACATTACGTCCGTCTACCAAGAAAACTCGCCCGAGAGCATCTACTTCCTGATGCTCTACAATATCTTCAATGAGTTTCTGGACGACATTAACGAGGATGCTCTGCCGAACGACCGCACGGGCTATCAAGACACACTCATCTGGAACAAACTCTTCAATTACCAGAAAGATGCTGCCACCGGGATCATCAACAAACTTGAGAGCTACAACGGTTGCATCTTGGCCGACAGCGTGGGCTTGGGTAAGACTTTCACCGCGCTGGCCGTGATAAAGTATTACGAACTGCGCAACAAGTCAGTTCTGGTGTTATGCCCCAAGAAGCTGGCGGACAACTGGCTGAACTACAGCCGTAACCTCAAGACCAACATATTTGCTCGCGACCGGTTCAACTACGACGTGCTTTGTCATACCGACCTCAGCCGTACGAGCGGTGAGTCGTTCGGCACACCGCTGAATCGCATCAACTGGGGTAACTATGACCTTGTTATCATCGACGAGTCGCACAACTTCCGCAACAATGATGCTTATAAGGACAAGGAAACCCGCTACCAAAAGCTGATGAACAAGGTTATCAAGGAGGGCGTGAAAACCAAGGTGCTGATGCTTTCGGCCACCCCGGTGAACAACCGCTTCAACGACCTGCGAAACCAACTGGCGTTGGCCTACGAAGGCGATTCCGAAAACCTCAGCAAGAAGCTGCGTACTGGCAAGACGGTAGAGGACATTTTCCGTGGCGCACAGGCTAGCTTCAATGCATGGGCAAAGCTTCCATCGGAAGATCGCACAGCGCGGGCGATCCTAGATTCGTTGGACTTCGACTTCTTCGAATTGCTCGACAGCGTCACCATCGCACGTTCGCGCAAGCATATTCAGACCTTCTACGATACCAAGGAAATCGGCCAATTCCCTGAGCGCCGCAAACCCTTGTCGTTCCACTGCTCGCTCACGCAGCGAACGGATGTGATGAGTTTTAACGAAATTTTCGAGCGGCTCTCTTTACTCAAGCTCGCTGTTTACGCCCCAATCAGCTACATCCTGCCCAGTCGACTCAAGAAGTACGAAGAGATGTATGACACTCAGGTTGCAGGGAAAGGCAAGCTTAAACAAGTCGACCGCGAAAAGAGCCTGCAGGCATTGATGACGACCAACCTGCTCAAGCGTCTGGAAAGTTCGATTGAGTCCTTCCGCTTGACGCTCAAGTCCCTGCGCGCGAACCACATGAATACGCTGGCCAAGATCAGCACTTTCAATGAGACTAGCGACCTCAGTGGCATTGACAGTAGAATCAATGACCTCACCGACCAGTTAGAAAACCTAGATGCGGACGACGACCTGCCCTGCATCGGTGACAGCGAGATCGGTGGCAAGGTCAAAATCAGCCTCGCAGATATGGACTTGCCTTCTTGGGAGCACGACCTGAAGATTGATCTGGAAATCATTGATGCCTTACTGACGTCGATGAACAAGATCACGGCTGCCGATGATGCCAAACTACAGCATCTCAAAGCACTGGTTCAGGAAAAAGTCGCAGCACCGCTGAATCCTGGAAACAAGAAGGTGCTGATCTTCACAGCCTTCGCCGACACCGCTGACTACCTATATGCCAATTTGGCTCCGGAATTGCTGGCCACACAAACCTTGCACAGTGCAAAAGTCACTGGCAAAGGGGTGCCGAAGAGCACGCTTAAGAAGAGCTATGACTTCCAAGAACTGCTCACCCTTTTCTCACCACACTCGAAGGAGAAAGCCATCGTGCTGCCAAATGAGGCGGCAGAGATAGACTTGTTGATCGGCACCGATTGTATCTCTGAAGGTCAGAACCTGCAGGACTGCGACTACCTCATCAACTACGACATCCACTGGAATCCCGTGCGCATCATCCAGCGCTTCGGCCGTGTGGATCGCATCGGTTCACCCAACAGCAGCATCCAACTGGTTAACTACTGGCCAGACATCTCTCTCGACGAATACATCAACCTCAAGGAACGGGTTGAGAGCCGGATGATGATTGCTGATGTCACAGCCACCGGTGACGACAATGTGCTGAGCGCCCAAGCCAACGACGTGTCTTATCGCAAAGAGCAATTGCGACGTTTGCAAGAGGAAGTGATTGAGCTGGAAGACCTGAAAACCGGAGTGTCGATCACTGATCTCGGGCTCAATGACTTCCGAATGGATTTGCTCAACTATGTGAAGGCTAATGGCGAATTGAGCAACGTGCCAAACGGAATGCACGCCGTAGTGTCTGCCAAGCCGGAGATGGGCCTGCGCCCGGGTGTGATCTTCACGCTGCGCAACCGGAATCCAAGCGTCAACGTCAGTCAGCACAACCGGCTACACCCTTATTACCTCGTCTACATTAATCGCGAGGGTGAAGTCATTCACGATCACACGGAGGTCAAACGCTTGCTGGATCTGGTACGTAGCTGCTGCAAGGGGCAAACCCAGCCTATTACAGACGCCTGTCTCTTGTTCAACAAGGAAACGGCCGATGGCAGCAAGATGCAAGTGTATTCAGATCTGCTTGGCAAAGCTATCCGCTCAATGATCGAAGTGAAGGAAGAGAAGGATCTGGACAGCCTCTTCTTCGCCGGTAAGACTACCGCGCTGGTCAATACTATCGTCGGGCTAGACGACTTCGAATTGATCACCTTCCTAGTGATTCAGGAGGCCGGATGAGTCAGCCTATCCAATTTGAGTCGAATATCGCGTTGATAAACTACCCGAAGCAGGCCGCCTTTGGTCGTACCCTGCCAAAGAATAAGATCTACGAACATAGCGGCGCCAATACAAGGCTGAAGGACTTGTTCATCGAGCAGGTGGAGCTGATCGTCTGGCGATACAAGTTGGCCCCAGAAACGATTAACCTGCCCGCTAGGCCGGGAGTACCAGAGCTTCAGATTTTCTCGATCCAGCTCAAGACATCGGAGCTGAATCTGGACGTTTTACATTGTATCGATGGCGCAGTGCAGTTTCCCATCATATTCGAGCTGAGCTTTGATGGCCGAACAAAGGTGATCGCTGCATACAAACGCCCCAATGAGTCAGACGCCAGTCGTTGGGTCTTGAGTAGCTACTTTGCGACAGCCTGGTTGCCGAGTGACAGTGAGCGTGCCGCAATACCCTTAGCACTCGATCTAGGCGGCTTGTATGAGCAGGTGCTTCACCGCCTGATCCCCATGCCCGCGCGCCCACAAGAAAGTCTCGCGGACTTGGTCGCACGTGTCGAAATGGTTGCAGCCAAGCAGCGTGAGGTTGAGAAAGCTGCCAGTAGACTTGCCAAAGAAAAACAATTTAACCGCAAAGTAGAGATCAACGCGCAATTGCGACAGCTTAAAAACGAACTTGAAGAATTGACAGGGAGAGAGAATGCATGACGCAGAGCCTAAATGACGAGTCAAGGAAACATATCGAGGAGATCGCTGGTGAAGCATTGGCGCAACTCGAAAGCATCGCTGAAACCGAAAGGGGCAAGCTGTACGATGGGCGGACACTTGGTTCCGATGCGCTGGCAAGCATCAACGCAATGACGTCCAGTTCAGCCATCCAAAGGCTGGGTAAGATCAGTCAGGCGAACCGCGAAAACCATCAGGTACTGGTGGCGGAGCCTGCCATTGCTCGTGTTGTGGTAGACGATGAAGAGGGAGAAGAGAAAGTAACGTGCGCGTGTTCGACATCCAGCACATCAAAGGCATGGAGTTCGAGGCGGTGTTCTTTGTCAGCATTGACCAGCTCGCCACTCTGCACCCGGCGCTGTTCGATAAATACCTGTACGTCGGCATCACCCGTGCGGCAACCTACCTGGACGTGACCTGCTAGGGCAGCTTGCCATCTGCACTCGAGAGCCTGCGCCTGCACTTTTGCCAGGACTGGCAGCAAGGCAACTAACCATACCAATACGAACTTGAATTGTGAGCCGCTATGCCTTTTCAATAAGCAGCATAACGGCCAGAGGAAAAGAATATGGAAAAGCTAAAAATGCATTCACCCAATCTCACGCAGGACAACATCGCTCGCATTCGCGATCTGTTTCCAGGCTGCGTCACCGAAGCTAAGGGCGAGGATGGTAGCGTGAAGCTGGCAGTGGATTTTGACCAATTGCGCCAGGAACTGTCTGATTCGATTGTAGAAGGGCCGCAGGAACGCTACCAGCTGAATTGGCCTGGTAAGCGCGAGGCACTGCTCACTGCAAATGCACCGATTGCAAAGACGCTCCGTCCAGTACGTACGACAAAAAATTCAAAAGGCGAACACATTGAAGAGAGCGTCAACTTCGACACTACCAAGAATATCTTTATCGAGGGAGATAATCTCGACGCGCTGAAGCTGCTTCAGGAAAATTATCTTGGCAAAATCAAGATGGTCTATATCGACCCGCCGTACAACACGGGAAACGATTTTGTTTACGCCGACGATTTTGTAGACGAGGTCTCTGAGTTTTTTCTTCGTTCAAATCAGGTGGATAGAGAAGGAAACCGCTTAACAGCCAACCCCGAAACAAGCGGGCGCTTTCACTCAGACTGGCTGTCCATGATGTATTCGAGACTAAAGTTATCGCGCAACTTGCTACGAGATGATGGATTAATCGTAATTCATATTGATGAGAATGAATATCCCAACCTGGAGAAGCTTCTGGCAGAAATATATGGTGAGAAGAATAATCTCGGAACTATTGTGTGGGATAAGAGAAATCCAAAAGGTGATGCCACAGGTGTCGCGCAGCAGCATGAGCTAATTTGTATTTACTGCAAAGATCGAGAATTCTTCAAGACAACCTGCGAGTTCCAGCGACCAAAAGAGAATGCAGGAAAAATGCTTGCAAAAGCCAAGCAGATTCTTAGCAAGGAGGGCGGGGTAACTGAAAAAGCAAGGAAAGAATACAAAGATTGGGTAAACCAGCAAGATCTAACTGGGGGGGAAAAGGCATATAATCAAATCGATGACAATGGCGACGTCTTCCGTCCGGTTTCTATGGCGTGGCCGAATAAGAAAAAAGCACCGGAAGATTATTTCATTCCGCTAATTCATCCTGTAACAGGGAAGGAGTGCCCTGTTCCTGAGCGTGGGTGGCGAAACCCTCCTGCAACAATGCAAGAACTCTTGAAGTCAGGGTTGATTATTTTCGGTCCAGACGAGAAGACGCAGCCAACAAGAAAATATCGGCTGAATGACAATTTATTCGAAAATATCCCTTCTCTACTTTATTACGGTGGCAGTGACGACGCTTTGCTTGCTGACCTTAAAATTCCTTTTGATACACCGAAACCGGTTCAGGTAGCAAAGAGACTAATTCAATCAATTTGCAAGAATGACGATATATTGATCGACTTCTTCGCTGGCTCGTGCACGGCGGCGCATGCACTTATGCTTTTGAATGCGGAAGATGGGGCAAATCGTCGATTCATAATGGTTCAATTGCCCGAGGAATGTGACGAGAAGTCTGAAGCCAAAAAACTTGGATACTCAGTAGTTTCGGAGATTGGAAAAAATCGCATTCGGAGAGCTGCAAAAAAAATTAGAGAAGAATTTTCAGAAATATTGGCTACAAGAAATACGGAACTTGACTTAGGATTTCGCCTGCTTAAAGTCGATACATCGAACATGGCTGACGTCTACTACAGCCCCGATGTGCTGGAAAAAGCCAATCTCGACTTGTTTGTTGACAACATCAAGCCTGATCGCACGCCTGAGGATCTGCTGTTCCAAGTAATGCTGGATTGGGGCGTCGATCTGGCCCTGCCTATCGCCAAGCAGTCCATCCAAGGTAAAGACGTGTTCTTTGTCGATGGCAATGTGCTTACCGCCTGCTTCGACGCCAGTGGCAGCATTGACGAAACCTTCGTGAAGGAACTGGCCAAACTGCAGCCGCTGCGCGTTGTGTTCCGCGACGCGGGCTTTAAGAACAGTGCGGTCAAGATCAATGTCGAGCAGATTTTCAAGCTCATGTCGCCTGTCACCGAAGTAAAATGTATCTGAGGGGGACGGTGCAATGAAGCTTAAATTCAAACATCAACCCTATCAGGCTGCCGCAGTGCAGGCGGTCGTCGATATTTTTCAGGGGCAGCCACCGGCCTCTGATGCGGCCATGAGCTATCGCCTTGACCCTGGTAATACCAAAAACGGTATGGGTGATCTGTTTGCGGTAGATACTGGTTTTAAAAATGCTGAGCTAACCCTTAGTGAGGTTGCATTGCTTGATAACATCCAGCAGGTGCAGCGCCAGCAAAATCTGCCGTTGTCGGAGAGCTTGGTCAAGACCAAGGTCGCCAAGCTAAATCTTGATATCGAGATGGAAACGGGTACTGGCAAGACCTATTGCTACATCAAGACAGTCTTCGAACTGAACAAACAGTACGGCTGGAGCAAGTTCGTCATAGTGGTGCCGAGCATTGCCATCCGCGAGGGCGTAGCCAAGTCGTTGGAAATCACGGCCGAGCACTTTCAGGAGACCTATCACAAGAAGGCACGCTTCTTTATTTACAACTCTAAGCAGCTGCACCATCTGGAGAGTTTCTCCTCAGATGCCGGTATCAATGTCATGGTGATCAACGTACAAGCGTTTAACGCCACTGGCAAAGATAACCGCCGTATCTATGAAGCGCTCGATGATTTTCAGTCACGTCGCCCGATCGATGTGATCAGCGCAAACCGACCCATCTTGATCCTCGATGAGCCGCAGCGGATGGAGGGGGGCAAGACCCTAGATTCCTTGGCTAATTTCAACCCGTTGATGGTGTTGCGCTATTCCGCTACACACAAGACCACACACAACAAAATTCACCGCCTAGATGCGCTCGATGCCTACAACCAGAAGCTGGTGAAGAAGATTGAGGTGCGTGGTATCTCGGTGAAGGGACTGGCGGGAACCAATGCCTATCTCTATTTACAATCCATCGAAATCTCAAACAAAAAACCGCCAGTAGCGGTTGTAGAGTTCGAACAGAAACTCAGCGGTGGAAACATCAAGCGCGTCACTCGCAAACTGGGTAAGGGTGACAATCTGTTTGTGCTATCGAACGAGCTGGATCAATACCGCGATGGGTTTGTGGTATCGGACATCAATGCCAATACGGACACCTTGAGCTTTACCAATGGCGTAGAACTGACGGTGGGTGATGTGATTGGTGATATTTCCGAGATAGCGCTGCGCCGCATTCAGATCCGTGAGACGATCAAGGCGCACTTTGATAAGGAGATGGAGCTCTTCGATAAAGGGGTGAAGGTTCTCTCGTTGTTCTTTATTGACGAAGTGGCCAGGTACCGGGACTACTCCGCTGTCGATGAAAAGGGAGAGTACGCAAAAATATTTGAAGAGGAGTACGCTAAGCACATTCAAGAAGTGTTTGATAATGGGTTTATGGAGGGGGATGCCCCTTATGCTAAATATCTACGCCGCATTGCGGCCGATAAGACGCATAGCGGCTACTTTTCCATCGACAAGAAGAGCAAGCGCCTCACAGATCCCAAAGCCGCTGCGCGCGGTGAAAATGCGGGCTTGTCGGATGACGTAGATGCTTATGATCTAATCCTCAAAGACAAGGAACGGTTATTATCACTAGCTGAGCCGGTGCGTTTTATCTTCTCACACTCGGCCTTACGTGAGGGCTGGGATAACCCCAACGTGTTTGTTATCTGCACACTCAAGCATAGTGATAACACCATTTCACGCCGCCAAGAGGTCGGGCGCGGCCTGCGTTTGTCCGTCAATCAAAATGGTGAACGCATGGATCACCCATCCATTGTTCATGACATTAACGTACTGACAGTTGTGGCCAGCGAAAGTTACAAGGACTTCGTGACCGCCTTGCAGAAGGACATTAGCGACTCCTTGTCTGCTCGCCCGCGTGTGGCGGACAAGGCCTACTTCACGGGCAAGATGCTGAACACGAAGGAAGGCCCGATTACGGTCTCGGACGACCAAGCCACGGACATCGAGTTTTATCTGATCCAGAATGGCTACGTCGATAAGAAGCGCAATATCACAGAGAAATACCACCAAGCTAAGAAAGACGGCACATTAGAGGCATTGCCGGACGAGCTGCAGCCCTATGCAGAGCAGGTATTCCAGCTGATTAACAGCGTATTCAGCGAAAGCCAGCTCATGCAGGTAGAAGATGGACGCAAGCCCAAAAGACTGCAGACCAACGCCAACTTTGAAAAGCAGGAGTTCAAAGCGCTGTGGGGGCGAATCAATCGCAAAGCTACCTACAGCGTACTGTTTGATGATGTTGAGCTAGTGAACAATGCGATCAAGGCGCTCAATGATAAGAATGCTGGGTTACGAGTAACGCCGTTACAATACACCATTCACCGTGGCAAGCAGGCTGATACGGCAACTTACGATGACCTCAAAAAGGGTATCGCCTTCGAGCTGAAAGTTACCGAAACAGAATCGCACACCGCCTCTATCCACTCCGCTGTGCAGTACGACTTGATTGGTAAGTTATCAGAGGGGACTTTGCTTACAAGACGAACCATTGCCGAAATTCTAAAAGGTCTCCATGCTGACGTCTTCGCGCAATTCAAGAGCAACCCGGAAAGTTTCATTGCCGAAGTCATTCGCTTGGTCAACGAACAAAAGGCCAATGTCATCATCGAGCATCTGGCCTATGACACGCTAGAAGACAAGTTTGATTTGGACATCTTTACCACGGGTCAGAGCAAACAGGATCTCAGTAAGGCTGGGAATAAATTGCAAAATCACATCTATGATTACGTGCTTACCGACTCTGCAATTGAGCGCAAGTTCGTCGAAGAGTTGGATACCAGCAAGGATGTGGTGGTATATGCCAAGTTGCCACGTGGTTTTCTGATCCCAACCCCTGTCGGCGATTACAACCCCGACTGGGCTATTTCCTTCAAAGAAGGCTCGGTCAAGCATGTGTATTTCGTTGCTGAGACCAAGGGCTCGATGTCGTCACTGGATTTACGGCCTATTGAAGCCACCAAGATTAAATGTGCCCGTAAGTTCTTCGATGCGGTTAACAAGACGTTTGCTCCAGAAAACGTGAAGTATGACGTAGTGGATAGCTTCAGTAAGCTGATGGAAGTGGTGAAGTAAGATTAAACCCAGCCTACCATTATAAAGGTCGGCTGGGGTGTATGCTGTATTTTACTTCATTGGGTTGTTGAGCTTTGCATAATCGAATAGTGAAACGGTTTTCTCCCGATTGGCATCCAGAAATCCGCTCACCACTGCAACATCAGCTTGCGCTCATCCAGATGTTCCGCTTTATGGATATACGCCGCCCTCACCGAATTGCGTTCCATATGGCTCATCTGCCTTTCCACCGCATCCTTCGATCATAGCCCTGACTCAATTAACGAACTACAGGCCATTGTACGGAAGCCGTGGCCGCAAACTTCAACCTTAGTGTCATAACCCATCACCCGTAGTGCACTGTTTACCGTGTTTTCGCTCATGGGCTTACGCGGATCGTGATCGCCAATAAAAATCAGCTCATGTTCGCCACAGAACTGTTTTATCTGCTTCAGGATCGCCAGCGCCTGCTTTGAAAATGGCACCAGATGCGGTGTACGCATCTTTGATCCTCGCTGAGAATGTTTCACGCCGGGAATAGGCTCTCGCTCAGGCGGGATGGTCCACATTGACGTTTCAAAATCGATTTCTGACCAGCGAGCAAAACGCAGCTCACTGGATCGAATAAAAATAAGCAGAGTAAGTTCGGTTGCCCAGCGGGTTAGCGGCCTGCCGGTGTAGTCATCGATTTTCTGGAGTAATTCCGGGATACGCTTTAACTCCAGCGCCGGACGATGCTGTCGATTACTGGAAGCAACCGCCCCCGCCATCTCTTGCGCCGGATTGTAATCAATTAACCCGCTTTGCACTGCATAACGCATGATGGCCGTGGTGCGCTGTTGAAGGCGGGAAGCCACTTCAAGACGTCCGGATTTCTCCACGGCTTTAATGGGAATTAACAGATCGCGGGTGCCCAGTTCAGCAATATTGCGAGCACCAATTGTTGGGAAGATATTGTCCTCCAGGCTCTTTTTTACACGATTAGCATGATCTTCCGACCATTTTTGGTTGGTTACGAGCCACTCTCTGGCAACCTTCTCGAAAGTAATAATCTCTTTCGCCTGCTCTTCTTTCACAGCCCGCTTATGCTCTCGAGGATCGATACCAGCAGTTACCAGCTTTCTGGCCTCTTCCCTTTTCTTCCTGGCATCTGCCAGCGAAACATCCGGGTAAACGCCGAACGCCATCAAATGTTGTTTACCGCCAAAACGGAAACGAAATCGCCAATACTTTGAACCGCCAGGTTTTACAAGTAAGGACATGCCGTCGCCGTCAACAAGTGAATACTCTTTCTCCTCAGGTTTCGCAGAGCGAACTTTAGTATCCGTTAGGGCCATAATGGTCTTCCTTCCATTGGTATCTCGTGAGTATACAAGCAATATCGAATCGGCAAATATACTTATAAGTATACTCACAAGCCTGTTGATGTGGGTTGAGTCAGGTTGACTTCAGTTGAGGAGAAAAGCTGGAAAAGCCTTGTGTAGCGCGGATTTCAGGCATAAAAAAAGACCTCAGTTGAGGTCTATTTACATACTTTTGGTGCCGAAGGCCGGACTCGAACATCGCAACTATCCTTATGATCTTAAGAGATTAAAATTTACCACGTTTGACATGATACCATCATTGATACCATCAGACCCGATTGGTGATAATCGAACAAACTGTATTAGTTATTCCGACTTGATAGTGTAAAATCTATACATACTGTAATCAACTGTCCTAAGCAATAGTTTATTAATGGAATTATAAACAATGTATAGAGTAAATCAAATCATCAAAACTATAAGCAACATGAACTCTTATGCTCCCTATAATCAGATAAATAAAAAAAGTAACTTACTTAGAAAGATTCAAGTATATTCATTCCTTACATCTCTCTTTTCTCTTATTTTAATGGTCATAATGGCCGTTATCTACAAAGTCTTTGACCTTCCCAAACAACCATTTATTTTACCTGCATTCGTCCTGTATGCCCTCAATTCAATTGCCGGTATAATATACTTATTTACCCCTATAATTCCTGGCGTGAAGTTCATGCTCAACTTCAAAAAGGAAATTTTCAATGACCTGATTTGTGAAATTGATAATGATGAACAAAACATAGAAAAACTGATGCCTTACTCGTTGACTGAATTAAACTATTCAATAGATTGGTTAAATATAAAGATACAAAGAGTTAAATCAAGGATAAATGATTTCTTTGGAGAAAAAACTGCTGTTTTATCAATAATTGGATTAGCATACTCTGCAGTTCAAGGTTTTGGTGGGTTAGACAAATTAGGTGATACCATAACAAAAGGGCTCTTCAATTCAGGCACAGCAAATACATTAATCGTATTTGGACTGGCTTTTCTTTTAGGGTTATCACTTGGAGCATTAGCACTTAAAAATGTAGCAAATCATTTGCAATATCTGAAAGAGATGATTGAATTAGCTAAAAAAATAAAAGAAAAAGAAAATATTTGACTTTGATAAAAATAATAACATCCTACAAAAAATCCATAAGGTGGGATTAATTACCACCTTCTAAAGATAAGAATCGAACATGATTCAAAACATTTAGGGATTTAATGGTAAATGTAGGCTTATGTGATCGTTCTAAGTTTTAGAAAACTTCCTAAGCATTCCCCATCCAGTATATTAATTTTTTAGTTTCTTGCATTACCTGAGCATGTGTGATATCGAGCAAAAAGTTACGCTTGACGTAACACCAATTTTATAATATATTAGCGAAAAATTTTATAGGGTTCTGAAATGAAAGTTGAGCACCCCGGAAAATCACTTTTATGTAAACTTGAAGAATGTGGATTGAGTGCATCAGAATTAGCAAGGAAGATAGATGTTCCCAAAAATAGAATCACTACAATTATAAAGGGAAAGAGATCGATTACAGGTGACACTGCATTGAGGTTAGCTCATTTCTTTCAAACACCTCCTGAGTATTGGTTGGAATTGCAATTATTCTTTGATTTAAATGAAGCAAAATTAAAATCAAAACAACTAATCCAATTTTTACCGAAATTTCAACGAGCTAGTTCAAATAGCATTTCAAAAGATACTACTAATGACTAAAAATATAGAGTTGAACTTCGACCATCCTGATTCTGAATCAGCGGAAAATACAGAAAATCTAAAAAAATATTGGGAAGGATTGACTTCAACTGGAGCTAAATGGGAGATATACAATGGAGATTCAGCCCAGATAATAAAAGATCTTCCAAGCGGTAGCATTGATTGTGCAATAACATCGCCACCCTATTTTTGGCTTAGAGACTATGGTGTTGATGGTCAAATTGGCCTGGAAGATTCAGTACAAGAGTATGTGGATGCTATTGCTGATGTTATGGACACTGTTAAAGAAGCCCTTAATCCAGAAGGGACTCTGTTTATGAACATTGGTGATACATATTATTCAGGAAAAGGTCAATCTCAGGGTAAGGACAGAAAAAGTAATAAACGCCGTTTTGGTCTTAGAGCTGTAGATAAAAGCGGTGGAATGGGCATAGGATTACAAAGAAAATCCATGATTGGAATTCCATGGCGAGTAGCCATTGAAATGGCTACTCGTGGATGGGTTATCCGCAGTTCAATCATTTGGCATCGAGAAAAATGTCTGCCGGAATCTGTGAAAGACAGACCAAGCCGAAGCTATGAATATGTATTCATGTTTGTTAAAAGCAGAAAATATTATTTTAACAAACAAGAATTAATAGAGCAAAAAGTCGAAGAGGATATGTGGACTATACCGGCAAGACCAAAAAGCGGAGGTGGCCTTGATACAGCACCATACCCTGATGCTTTGGTCGAGAGATGTCTAAAAATTGGATGCAAACCTAATGGCACCGTACTGGACCCATTTTTAGGTAGCGGAACAACTTGCCGTGTAGCAGCACAAATGGGATATTCATCGATTGGTATAGATCTCAATCATGAATTTTGCGAATATTCTGCATTAAACATGGAGAACATTTAATTATGTTTTTTAGTCAAAATGCAGTGCTGAATGCGATTGTGGACCTTAAGAAGGTCCACCCTTTTTTCGGAATTACTTTCCTTGTATGCAAAAAAAACAATCTTCCTATCGGAACTAGCACACAATTTGCTTTAGATGCAAAAAATAAGTGTTTTCTTGAAGAAGTACATAAGATTGATCCTGATTCAGAATATTTTTATCAACCCTTTACATACCAGACATCCCACGAGTGGCTCAATAATAATTATGCGTCATCTGGATTACAAGCGATAAATACACAAACTTTTTCTGCAGCATTTATTCATCCTAAACGTACTCAGCAATGGGGATGGGCTGATAATTACCTACATATTCTAAAAGACCATCCTTCAGTCAAGAAAAATAAAATCTCATTGATATCATTATGTATTTGGTTATATAAATTTAATGAGTTTCCTCAAAACACATCCTTCGAAAGTATAATCTCCACTTTTACACAAGAATATAACATATCAGACAAAGAGCTTGAAGAATTATTTTTATTAGAAGAATGCAACATAAATGAATTATTCGATGATGAATGCATAACTTGGGATAAAATAAAGGGTAAGTTATCATTACCCCCCGATTCCAAGCCTGAAAATGGCGGGACTCTATCCTTGCTCTCTATCGAAAATATTGGGCCTGCTAAAAAACTAGTCATCGAACCAAAGACACGGCTTAATATTATTACAGGTGATAACGGGCTTGGGAAATCCTTTATTCTCGAATCAGCTTGGTGGGCATTAACTAATACTTGGACAGATCGGGTCGCCTATCCTGACCCAAGACTAAGAGGAAAAAAAATCAACCTGACTTATTCAATCAAAGGTAATGGTGAATTTAAGTCAGGTAATTGTGTGAACTTTGATTGGGACAATTTTAATTGGCCGATACAAACGGACAGACCTACAATTCCTGGTCTTATTGTTTATGCCAAAGTAGATGGTTCTTTCGCTGTATGGGACCCAGCCAGAAAATATTCTACTCAATCTACGTTTAATGAAAAAGAAAAATTCGTTTTTAAAAGCAAGGAAGTATGGGACGGGCAAGATGGGATTGGTGTTCTCGAAGGTTTGATCAGAGACTGGATGACTTGGAAGAATGATAGTAAGAACCAGCATTTCAAACATTTTGAAAAAGTATTAGAAAAACTATCTCCTCCAGACTTGGGGGTTTTGAAACCGGGTGAACCAGTTAGAATTCCTGACGATCCGAGAGTCATTCCAACCTTAGTTCATCCGTATGGAGAGATCCCGATAACAAATGCCTCAGCAGGTGTTAGAAGAATAGTTGCTTTGGCATATATGATCGTGTGGGCATGGAATGAACATGTCGTTATTTCTGAGATGATGAATATTCCTCCTCAAAATAATATGGTTGTGCTTGTTGACGAATTAGAAGCTCATTTACATCCAAAATGGCAAAGAGCATTTTTACCATCTTTAATAGCACTTGATAAGGTATTTTCAAGTGAGTTGAAGATCCAATTTATCATCGCTACTCACTCCCCTTTAGTAATGGCATCCTCTGAGGAAGTATTCGATATCGAGACAGATAGCTTATATCACTTACAATTGGATAACAAAGGTCATATAACACTTGATGAATTAGACTTCGTCAAATATGGAGATGTTTCCTCTTGGTTAATGTCCCCAATTTTTGAATTACGACAAGCAAGATCGCAAGAAGGCGAAGCAGCTATCGAGGATGCAAAGAAAATACAGGCACTTGAAAATCCTGATATAGAAATGATAGAAGATATAACAGTTAGATTGCGTAAATATCTTTCAGCCACAGACAAATTTTGGCCTCGTTGGATTATATTTGCTGAAAGGAATGGGGTTAAGTTATGATACCGTTGCAGTTAATGCCCGAACCGCAGAATTTTGATTTGAATGTCAGACAAAAGGGTGCTTTATTTCTTAACAAGGTGCCAAATCCCAACTATAAAGATTTTGTAGGAAAAGATTATTGGCGAAAGGCAGCAAAAGAACTTTATAGTTCCTATCGTTCTATCTGTGCATATAGCTGTATATATTTACCTACATCTCCTGGGGTTGTGGATCATTTTTTACCTAAAACGAAATATCCTCAACTCGCCTATGAATGGAGTAATTATAGGTTATGTTTGGATAGACTTAATCAGTATAAAGGTAATATTGAGAATATTTGTGATCCTTTTACGATTGAAATCGGCTGGTTCGTTCTTGACCTTCCAAGCTGTTTGATAAAACCAGGTGAAGGTCTCCCCCAAGAACTCCATGATAAAATTTTATATACTATTGATGTTTTGAAGTTAAACAAGGATGATGGCTTAGTTCAAAATCGATGTGATATCATCATGTATCTTATAGAAGGGGATATAAATATGAATTTCGTGGAGGAAAAGTATCCATTCATAGCACAAGAAATTAAGAGACAGGGATTAGTCAATAACTTATCTGATATTTTTAAAAGAATGGATTAGAGATATTAATTTAAAAAGTAATAACTATTTTACGTTAAAAAACATCATGCTGTTATTAACCATATACTATGAGGTAACATATGAAACTTGTTGAAACTGTAAATGAATTTTTTGCTATCTATGCAAAACTCGATCCCACAACAAAAAAAACCATTGAATTTCAGTTAGTAAATCGTAAAAACAACAATACTGTCGTTGCAGGGTTATCATCAATTGAAGAAGCCAGAAACAAAGCAATAACGCTCACTGAAAAATTGGAGCAAGCCACCATCCTTGAAAACCAAAAAGAAGAAATTGCAAATGATGATATTTCTGATGAAAATACAGAAGAAAATACAAACCATAACTCACAAGTAGATAAAAATTTAACTGACAATACTATTCCTGATATTAAAAAAGATGAAAAAACATATTCTCCGCCACGTCGAAGTCGATACGGAAAATAAAGCTAAGTTGTATTATTGACACCTCCTAAATAATAAATTATTAATTTATAAATTATTTGTTACTTAGGAGTATTAGATGCTTTTAGATTTTATGGATTTTTTCACCGATCATTCTTTAATTAACTTAGTAGACAAATATGGTCGCACACCTATTTTCTATTCAGATGATTATTATTTTACTAAATTTTTAATTAGAAACGGTGCAAATATAAATCATATTGATAATTTCGGAAGAACACTTCTTTTTTATAGATGGCCTAAAAATGAAGAGTTAATTGATGAAATATTTAATTCAGGTGTTGATATTAACATTAAGGATTATAAAGGATTGACCGCTTTTTCTTTTTCTCTGTTTGCACAACAACCAGATGTGTTTCTAAAGCACATATCTAAACTACAAGAAAAAGAGATAGTCATTGGGAATTTATACCCAACATCGAGTGAAGCGATTAAAAAGTTAATTAATGCTAATATCACGATTAGATTTAACGATGTAATAAAGATTCACTACCCTCTTATTTTGTGTCAACAAGAAGTGCTTTCGATAAAAGAATTAATGGCTGGTGATATACATTTTTCTCGACCCAAAATAATAATTAGCGAATGTTCAAATATTACTTCCATTACAAATTTCGATAATATCTTTAGGAAAATTTCATAAGCAAGAGCTAACTCTACGAAGCTCCGCTTCTCTGAGTTGCCTTGCTTTTTCTTCTCTATGATTGAAAAAGGAATAATACCAAACTAATCACGTAGGTGTGTCCTAAACACTTATAGTTATAATATTAGAATAGTTGCCATGAGCAAGAAATAAAAAATTACACTATTAATATTCGATATTTTTTCTTTAGTTTTTGTATGGACTGGCCACTTTCGCAGCCAGTTATAATTAGTTTATTTTTAAAAAGAGATACATCATTAATTGATAGCAGAAGTCTTTACATCAATTAAATACTTACAGTAGTCATATACATTCATAACATTGTCCGTATTCATTTTTACTGCAACTAACTGTTTTAAAATTTTAATGAAATCATCATCATTGGACTTATCTATTAATAATTCCAATGGTAAAAATACTGTTTGATTCAAAATAACGCGCATATCCAAACTATTATTCTTATCAAATTCATCAATTATAGAATCGAGTTCATCAAGATATTTGTTTGCCTTCACAAAATCGCTATCTCTTCCATCATCTTTAACATCAAACCTTAGATTTTTTATGATTGGCAAGATAATGGAGGAGGGATTGATCATAATATTAAACCAATTATTTGTCGAGACTGAAATTTTTATAATATTTTGATCATTGTAATTTACCACTCGCTGATCTTTAGTAAATATTATTTGTTTATAAGTTCTAAGATTACGCTCATGTTTTAATAATTGTTTTTGTGAAAACACGTAAGATAACACGAAATCCTTTACTATATTAGATTCAGAACCTGAAAAAGAAGCATGAGTCAAATATTTATTCTTATTTTCAATTAAAATTAAATCACTTTCCGTTTCTATTAACAAGTCACTTTCAGGGTTTTCTTTTTTGGGCGGAGTGTAATTCCCAGAATAAAGTTGATACCCGTGTTTTTTTTGTATTTTAAAAAATGTTTCCTCCACAAACAGGTCTATATTTGAACCTATTTTTGAATTAATACGGCCATCAATACTTCTTCTAATTTTATCTAATAGAGAATTATAAAAATTCAGCTTAAAATACTTAAATCCTATAATGTAATACATGTTTCTATACTTCACAACAGGATTCATTGCAAATAAATTTTCACTCTTTAATAGACTACTTTTGGTAGAGTAGTTTTTGTTTATAATATTTGCATCAACGGAAAACAACTCCAAAATTTTCAGATCGCTCTTAAATACATTTTCATTTGAAATACATATAACATCATCATTTTGTTTATCTAAAAACCAAAAGAAGCCAACCAAATCTTTTAAACTGAAGCCAAAACATGAAATAAAAGAATCATTATCAATACTTGGCTGTATAATATTATTAATATAGTCAATTAATGTCGTAGTTTTCAAAGAGTATATCGGATAGAAATTTGAATACAGTACTTGTTTTGTTAAATGCTCAACTATATTTAAGTTTGAAAGACCTGCAATTGCAAATTTATCTTCCTTCAATTGATATAAAGATATAAATGAGGTTAAAAGCTCGATAGCATAACATACTTTCTTTTTATTGTTAGATTTATGGTTGGAATTAGATATGTTTTTTATTAAAATATTAAGTATGTATTTATATGGCAGGGTTTCTTCAATCTTATTCTTATTTTTGTCGTCTTTATAAATATTAAAAACAAACCTCAAGGCATTAAACAAGTTTAATCTTGACATTTTATCTTCAATTTTACTTACGATCCTTTCCTCTTGACCCTTTTTAAATGAAACACATCCATCAATTATATCTATTTCTTCATTTAATTTATCATTTATATTTTTAACAGAATCCGCTAACCGACTAAGCTTATCAAACCCTTGCATCTTAAGATAATTATCATCGCATCGACTTGAATAATTACTATTATTCATTAAGTTCAAGACATAAAACATTTGCAGTAGAACATTCCAAAAACCGACAATCTCAAATGATGGTAACTTATTCCCCCTATAAATTCCATAATGTGTTAGTGCATCAGAAAATGAACAATAAAAAATAGCTTCTTCTTTTTTTATCTTATTTTGAAGGTACTCAATTTCCAGTTGAGTAGAAATATTTTTCAAGATAATTACATCCATGTCATAGCTGGTTTCACAACTAAGAACATGATTGCTGATTAAATTCTTAAATGAATCAAGTGAATTAAAATGAGAGTCATTATTCTCTAAATTGAAATCATTGTAAACTTTATCCTTTAATGCTTGGTTGTTTTCATCTTTCAACCCTCTCAAAATCGTAAAATACTCTTCATTATCTATCATCATCCTGTCAATTGCCTTAATAAAGGCTTGTGTGTTATTTTTCATATTCCCTCTGCCGTGTTCTTGATTCACATACAATATAATTTGCAAAAGACTCATAAAACCTGTCTCAGTTTATAACAAACATACATTAGTGCAAAGAGATAAATTCACTTATCGATAAAAATGATAGATTTAGATAGCTTTATATTTTTGATCATTCAATGCTAAAATCGAACACTAATTATCTCAAGGTTACATAAAAAAGAACGGACTCAATGATTAACAATTTAAATAATGAAAACAGTTTACAGACTCCAGTCTTTATCAGATATATTCATTCCTATTAACAACCATTCCAAATCCTTGACAAAAATAAAAAACAACAGTATTGGTATAGGTAGTGTTTAATTATGAATATGAAAAGGAGTTCATATGGATAATCAGCCATCAGCGTCCAAAATACCCAGCAGCATACAACCTATAATAAAAACAAATTCAAATCTCACTAACCTAATTAGCAATCATCTCAGAATACATTGTATAAGTGTTCGACTCAACAACGATGAATTACAACTTCTGAATATAAAACGAGGTGATAAAAGTAAAGGCGAATGGCTCCGTATGGCTTTCCTTCATACATCCCCTTCCATCATTCCAGAGATCAATGTCGAAGCATGGAAAGCTTTATCTGACATTTCCCAAAAGCTAAATCGTATTGCTATACATATCGATGGTAAGAGCAAAGATAGCCAACTTACTCATACAGAGCTTTTCGCTGTGAAGCGACAACTTGAAGAGCTTCGTCACAACTTGTTAAGAACAGATTTTTGGAGTATCCCTCGTGAAGGGTATGCGGAACATTCGCAGGGGTAAGAACTTTGCTGGTGTAGTCCAGTATGCATTGAAGCCCGGAGTACACCATAAAAGCGATCCAGTTGTCATTGGTGGGAACATGTTAAGTGATTCAGCCTTTGAACTGATCGCTGAATTTGATGGCACTAAACCACTTCGCCCAGATGTTCAGAAGGCCGTTTGGCACAACTCGCTTCGATTACCCGATGGTGAATCACTAACGGCTAAAAAATGGTCAAGCATCGCAGATGAATATATGAGGAGAATGGGATTCAGTGATACCCACCTCCGTTGCTATGTCTTACATGACGACGAAGGCCAGCACATACATATCATTGCAAGCAGGATTGACATGGCCGGTGGTAAGCTTTACTTGGGCAAGAATGAAAACCTCATCAGCACCCGGATCATTAGTGAACTCGAAATCACTCACGGTCTGACAGTGACAAAGACAGCACCATCCATCTCAAATAAACAACCGAAGCGGAAACGAATCTCTCGCAACGAACAGATGCTATCAGAACGGACTGGGGTTCCCTGCCCGAAGAAATCTCTTCAACGGACCATTGATAGAAGTTTGGCTGATAAGCCTGACCTTTTGACTTTTATCAAGAGGCTGGAACAAGCAGAAGTATCCTGGAAGGTTAATGTTGCCTCTACCGGTAAGATGAACGGCTTTTCATTCGAATATGCAGGAATCGCTTTCAAAGCTTCGCAATTAGGTAAAAGCTACTCTTGGGCAAATCTCAGTAATCGGCTTAACTACAACCCCGACCACATAGAAGCTCTGCGAGCGACAAAGGAAGTTATCCCTGCTCCTGCTCCTGCTCCTGCTCCTGCAACAGTTTTGAAAAACACTGAGAGAAAGGAAAGTATCAGTGAAAAAATTGCTGAACTCGAACTACGACTCAAAGAAGACAGAAGAAACGAAATCGTAGAAAAGATTCTTCAAAAAAACTCAGTACAACAGCAAAAGCATCTCAGGCTTATCGGCTGGATTCCATTTCTCAGAAGGCTCGCAGAGCTTCTCAGAAGCTATGGGAAGAGCATTCTTCACAAAACCCATATGACCTTCTCAAATATCTCCGCAATGAAACCTTTAAACAAGGCGAGAAAAATTCGTTTATAGACAGCTAGTTGTTAACCCCTTTCGTAACCACACTCTATTCTCTAGTAGTAGATTTGTGTTTAGTCAAGAAAATATTGATCGTTATTACAGATCGATAAACTAGTTATGATAGATAATACCTATCAAGTAACAACCATCGATCGGTACAAGCAATTTTACTAAAGCGAGTCGGTCATCGAGAATCTCTGTAAACGCACCATTTAATCTTCCAGATTGGGATAGCTATGGAAAACGAAACAATAAAGTGCCCGTTCTGCTTTACACAAAGTCCTCATGGTGTGCGGATTTGCAAAGGCTGTCATGCAAAGGTCGCTTATGGTGAAAGCCCGCTCAGTGTGGCATTCCTGTTTCAATTCGTGGCATTTGGTCTCGCGTGGTTAGCATTTTCGTGGACCGGCAGCACTCTTGTATCAGTCATTACGTTTTTCGTAAGCATCATTATTCTTATCTATAAAATCAAAAGAATGTATGCAGACAGAGTTGTTTTTATACGGTGAAATTAATTTCACACAACCGCAAACATAAAATGAGAAAGTAAATGAACCGATTTATAACGTCCTCTTTTTTTATTATTGTCTTCCTGCTTTCTGGCTGTTCAACATCAGGGAACCAGAACCTTAAAAACGAAACACCACAAAGCCTCCAGTCAAAGATCATTAAAAACAAAACAACTAAGACTGAATTACTCACTAAGTTAGGTGAGCCTGATACAAGAACCACACTCGATGACGGAAATGAGCAATGGAAATATTTCATGTCTAACAATCAGTTCAATGCAACGACTTTCATTCCTGTTGTGGGGCTGTTTACTGGCGGTTCTCAGACTCAGTCTAAAACTCTTGAGATCGACTTCAAGGGAGAGACCGTAAGTAAATGGACTTTCTCCTCTGATAACAACAACACCAAAACTGGTATTCTTAATTAATTATTTTTGGATAAGAAAATGAAAATATACTCAATCCTCACAGTTATTCTTACCTCATTTCTTCTAACCGCATGTAACAGTGAACCATCGCAAGACGATATATACAATGCTTTCAAAAGTGTTGTAGATAAATCAAATGCCAGTATGAAAGCTTTTGATTCAAGAGTTTCAGAAAAAGATCTTTTAAGAATTGATTATGTGAAGAAAGTTAGCTGCACAGAAGAAGCAAATAATGTTTATAACTGCATTGTCGATGCCTCTATTAGTAATATGAAACAGACAAAACCTGTTAAGCTTGTGAAAGCAGATGGTATCTGGAAAGAAGTTCAGTAGTAGCCTGTATCAATAAGTCTTTTTTAGCCCCTGCTTAGGGGCTTTTTATTGCCTATAACCTGACGGTTCTTACGCGAACTTCATGGGTTAACTCTTTCTCAATTACTTTCATTTCATATTGTGCTCTGACAGTAGCATAGATTTCCTCTGCTTTTTCTTGATTGTTATCTATGTAATTAACAAGCGAGTTTAGTTCCCTAATAACTCCTTCTTTGTTATTTAATCGTTGTAGAAGATTGCTTGTCAGATTTTTGTATACCGAGCTAAACATAGTCATTATGTTATCAATATTTTGATTGGATTTGGAATAAATCCTTTTAGGGTAGAAATATTTTAAATGGTATCCCACAAAAATTAGGTAAAGTTGATATGAGAAACTTTTATCACCTGGTTGGTATCGTTTTGAGATATATTTATCGACGATAATGATAAGTTGCTCTTCCAGAGTAAACTCTGGATAGATAATGTTTTTGTCCATAAAATGCATCCTTGCATTAGTTAAATAGTCTTCCTGACCATATATTTATATTTATCGCATTTATTAAACTTGTCAATAGGTGTAACCTATCAAATATTATTTTTTATTAAATGGCCTATTCAACTGTTCCATAGTAAGACCGTGTCTATAAGCATTATACTGCCAATAGCTAAATTGCTCTTTGTATCTATTGTTCTGTTTTTTCAACATTTCGTTTTCGGCTTTAAGGTTTATTATTTGTTGTGCCGCAATAGTTAAGTTAGCTGGTTTCTTTAGACCAGATTTTTTCAAATTGGACAAACTTTTCTTTATTCTATATGCTTCAACAACTTCATCATGAGCACTTAAAGATTGCCTTGTGATAGTTCTGTTTAGATTCTTATACACTGATTCACATAAATCACTCCATGTGATTTTACCGTCCCAAGTCAGTATAATGTGTTTAATTGCTTTTATTTCACTCCTGTTCAAATGTTTTGCCATAAGTATCTCCTGTTTTAATTATTCAAAAGCTTATTAATTCTTTCCAAATTTTTTTCATGGTGTTGCAACCATTTGTCTGCACCATAATCACCATTTTCATAAGCGATCTGAGTTATTCTCTTTAATTGCATTACTTTCTCTCGGACAGATTGCAGTCTAATTCTATCTACTGAGTTAATGTCCGGTGTTTCATTATCACATTCAATAAGATGATTAATTTTTGCACAAGGCTTGATTAAATAGTTATGTACACAGTAACCAAATTCAGTTAAGTGTATTGCACCTTGATTAAGGTTATCAAAATCAATTGTCAATTCATTTGTGGGTATTGACTCCCTTTGACAGTAATTACTCCTATTCAATTTAATAGCTTTGATTTTATCTAACATATCTTCTTCCGACACATGGTTATAAACTCTGTTCTGATTCGCATTGATACGACCAGACCATTTAGCTATATCCAGTTCAGACATTTCACCATAATGGGCTATTGTGTTTAAAAGGTGCCGTGGCTGGTGTGAGCGAATAAGTAGTGGTTTACCTTCATCATCATAATATCCATATCGGGAAAATATATTTTTATAATTCATCTCATAGCTTTTTTTTCTTTGTATGTCACTGAAAAAGAAACTTTTAGTAGGCTTATAAAATGTGAAAATTGAAGTCATTCTTGATAAAGAAAATTGATCAGTATTGAGCAAGCATAAAGCATTACTAAATTTTATGGATTTTTCTTTATCATACCATGGAAAGTCTCTGCTAAAATTAGAACTAATAATTTCCCACAAATCACTCAATGAATAGTTGTAATCATTGTGGTTTAAGAAGCTTTTCCCACCATCCAAACTCGTTCTTTTAATTTTTAAAACACATGATTTATGATCAAATAAATGATATCCCAGTGCATGGCAAACTTGTACAACGGTCAATTTAGCTTTTTCATCAACTGTTGGGCAAAGCTCATGTCGGTAAAATTTATCCGGGTACTTTTCGCACCAGTGAGCAAGTGCTCTTGCATGTTGTGATAAGGAAAGTAATCTTCTAATCGCTTTCTTTGCAACTGGTATCATAACCCGTGGAATCCATTTGATATTAGGACCATACCCTTTTGCCGAATAAAATCTCAACCCATATCTTTCGATACCCTTGCCATCTATTTGTGTAATCTCACAATCAGCAGGTAAGGCTAAAATTTCAGAGATTCTGCTCGGACAACAAAGTAGAAGTGCAAATACTGAACTGGTGAACTTATCCCTTGGACTCAGTAACTCATCATTTTGTGAAAAAATATCAGCAATAGCGAGTAATGCCTCTTCATCTGGTAACTTATCGCTTCGGTGATAATCCTCAATCTCAGGAAGATAATTGTTTTTGACTTTCTGTTTTACATGATTTTTCCATGAGATATATCCTGACTTCACAAGATTATGTTCACATAGAAACTTTGATATTTTTTCAAGCTGTATTCCACATTTAGCTAAAACGTTACCTTCATAATATTTACTCCCGATCTGCATTGCCTCATCGAAAACAACGGCTGTAACATTATAAATGAGACCAGTGTTCTGAACCTGCAAAAGGGCCTGTTCGAGACATCGCAAGGCCATCATAATAACCCCATAATTTTTCAATGGTTTCAATGAGTGTTGATATCTGATATATGCTTTCGCAAAATTGATATAATCTTCGTGCATTGCATCAATGGAATCAAAGACTTTATTTCCAACCCCTATTTTTCTAAATGTTACATATCCTTTCCAGGCATACTGCTCCCAATCCTGAGTTTGGGTTAGTCCGGGCAGTTGATAGCGACAAAATTTTATAAACTCATTATAATTTTCTTCTACAAGAATATGTTTTTTTGATTTGAACAAAATAATATTATTCATAGTTGATTCACCTCACTGCGATCAATCGGAATAAAAAACATACATTGATTGCAAGGGAATCCTGAATTCTGACTCTGGCATCTACTTGAAGAAAAAAATTTGAAATGACTACTCTTTTTCGATTTGATTCCGTTCATAAAAATATCAGCGACAAATGACAATTGTTCTGAAACAGCGGAATCAATCCTTTCAACACTGTCAGCATGATTTTTAATATAAATCCCCGCACTTGAAGTAGATGAATGATCCAATAATTCAGCTATAGTATTAACATTATGCCCATTCTTAGCCAGCATAGTTGCTATTGTATAACGAAGCCTACGAGGAGTAATATTTAGTATCGAACCGGTACGGTTGGATATTACATTCCCATTATTAACAATACTTTTCAATGCTACATTAGCAATTGTAGGCTTCGCATATAATTTATTATATTCCAGAAGAATTGAACCTGTTATGGATAAATCTGAGAGTTTTTCCTCATTTAAGAAAATAGGAACTTCTCGTTTAGAATAATCATCAAGAGTTTTTCCAAGAGCTTGCTCAACAAGTTTCACTGATTGATTAGCTTGCAATTGAACAATTGATGCAACCTCTGATATTATTGCAAGTTCTCGATATCGTAGTTCTTTACCCCGTTGTTTTACTCGTGGCACTGAAATTACATATTCTACTTTGCCATTATCTAAGTTCTTTTGAAGAAGGTCTTTATATTTCAACATAACTAACTGCTGAGGTCTTCTACCTGTAAGACTGATCAATAGTGATATTGCATAATGTGGCAGTGACAGTTCACCTTTTCTATATGCATGATTCATAGCCTTAATCAAAGAAGTATGTTCTTCTTTATTTAATGGTCCCTCTGTTGGATCATCTTGAAGCACAGACTGACCAGATTTTTTTATTTTTAGGTCCAAATGCTTTAACAGTTCTACCGCACTTTCATCTATTCCCGGATATCCTAACTCAAACCATTTAATCAAAAATGGTCGTAAAACGCGAAATGATGCTGAGGCTTTTGATAATTTCTTATTTTGATATTCAATTAGAACCTTATCATCAATATGAGTAGGAGATAGTTTACGGATAAGACTCTCCATATTTCTAACAATATTTTTCACATACAAATAGCTGTTGCTATTAAAATAATATTGTACTGTATATACAAACCCACAAACCAAATTTTCGTTCATAGCATATATTAAGTTTGTAAGATTGATTCCGTTATTTTCAATCGAACTGACGATTTTATGTTCCTGCAAAGACATTTTATCAGATTTATTTTTAATTAAATTATTCATCAAATTCTCCTTTGAATAGTTGCTCTTGTTGTTCAAGTGCAGTTTTTTTCGATAGCTCATAAATATGCCTGCGATTATAAATCATTGAAGTTTCTGAACCCGGTCGCCATCCCATGAGATAAGAACGGATTTGTTGCTCTTTTTCATCGGATATGTCCTGATTCTTGTCTATTGCTTTCGAAAACTCATAATTCCATGTATGTCTGAGTTTGTGACCTGTCAATCCCCCTAGAAGTGAGGAGGATTGACGAACAACACTCACCACTTTGTGATATGAAGAAAATGAAATAGGTTGCCCTTGAGTTTTTCCTTCCTTATAAGTAATAAACAGGAAATCATGTTTGTTAGAATTTTTTATGTTTCTTCGATCATTCAGAATATAATCTGAAATTTCAAACATGAGCTTTTTATCAGCAATTAATTTCCTCTCACAAGTTTTAACTAAAGGCTGATACACTCGCGGATCTGTTTTATCATTTGCTCTTCTTCTTATTGCAATTGTCGATTCTGCAAAATCTATATCACCAATTCGCAGATTCAAAAGTTCACCTGCTCTCAGGCCAAAGCAGTGTAATAGCAGGAATATTAGATTGTTTCTTTTTTGCACTTTTTCTGAAAAAGGATTTAATTTGCTACCCGGTGCAAGAATGCTAAACAAAGAATCCAATTGTTCATTATTTAAACTTTTTTCTATATCCATATTATATTTATCATTATTTCTCGGTTTCTTTCGTTTTATGTTGTTAATGAAATCTAAAATATATTTGAGAGTATCCTTCTGTCCTGTATGAGAAAGATGTATTTTGCACAGCCATTCCAGATAGTTAGCTATGGTTGTTATCCGAAAGTACTTAGTTGGTTTTTTGACATTTGAACTTCTAAAATTATCATTCTCGCCATCTCGAAAATTGAATGAAGTGAATTCGATCAAATCTTCAATTTCATGAGGAGCCAGAAATATCCTTTTCTGAATTCTTTCATCAATATTGATCTCTTTCCTCATAAAGAATCGATATAACAATGAAATGCTACCGGCAATAACCTTCATTGTTGATATAGACTCTGACCGATTCCTGACCTGTGTTGTTATATACAAGTTAGGATAATACAATGGTTCACCAGTATTTTTATTTACGATATGACAATATCTCTCACCATTTTCGAACATAAAAGAATCCACACAAATACTACGCATATTTTCCTCCTAAACTTTACAAAAAGTATAATTCCAATATATTAATAATAAGCATTTCGTAGATTTACAAATTTATTTGAATTGATTAGGCCATTTAGTTAAATTAAAACAGTGAGATGGATGTTTATTCCTGTCAAATTATCATCTGGTAGATCTAGTTAATATTATGTACACCTAATACTTGGGAAACTATCTCACTGCCTTGCTAATAAACGGCATCCAAAATAATGTAAGTAATTTTGTAAGGTTTTAAGTTAAAATATGGAGTCAAACTTTACATTTTTACAAAAGAGTTCTCAGTCCAATGTGGTATTGGATTATTCGCTTTGAAAGACTTTTCATCTCAATAGGACATTTAATTAGCGAGAACCATGTCTCATAAACATAAAACTGATCGAAGATATCAAGCTTAGAGATCGCATCTAACGGTTCTCTTAGATTCCCTACTAAATACTGGCTTAACCAGTAAACAATCTTTCTGTTAAATTCATTATCAGGTAAATCATAAATCGCTCCGGGTTCGAAGATCTTGTAAAAAAGATCATCGCCCAAATTGCACATATGGTTTTCTTCACTCACAAATTCTTCGATATTCATAAAATATCTCCCCAAATGAATTAAGCAACATTACTTCGGCTTGTTTCGATAACTGATTGAATCCACTCGTCAACTTCACTCTCGACAAAAGCTACGGCACGAACTCCGATCTTCACTGGTGCCGGAAACCGACCTTCACTGATCAAACGATAGATCCATGCCTTGCCGAAACCAGTTCGTTTCAAGACTTCTGGTAAACGAATTAAGCTTTGATTAGTTGTAGTCATTTGGCTGTCTCCTCCGCTTCCGTTACGAAGATATTAGCCACACAGATTTGTATCTATGAAGGGAATGCTGATAACTGAAAAGTTAGATGAAGGAAGAATGAAAGGAAATTCCGGGGAAGAAAAATATTTATGCCCTCCCCTTGACAATTAACATGATGATTTACAACTAGAAAGAGCCGAGTTCAGAAATCGGTATGTTGAGGAGATGGCTGTTTTTGCTAATAAAGTATTCCAGACTACGGGTTGTTTCTCCATTCAATGACTTCTCTGCAACAGGCCTGTCTGTATCTTTAATGTGATCTTCTCCTCTGATCTCATTTGTAAAGTCGGGATACAAGACACGAGACAACACCATATTTGAGATTTTTACTTTTTTAAATTTTGCCCAAATCAATAGATCCATCATTGGGATAATATTGTAATCGACAAGTTTTCTTATTTTTGCCAGTCCAATTTTTTCTGTTTTTACCGGCTCAATTTCATATTCTTTCCTGAGAACGGGTAGCATCGTTTGTAAGGTTGTTATAATTTCTTCATCGCTGGACATTCCTAAATCAAATGAAACATACATCTTGCTGCTATTTTGGTTTAGAAAAAAGTCTCTCATAGTTTTTGTTATTGGTTTCTTTTTCAACTCTTTTTTGAAATCGCCATTTTCTTCAAAAAAATCCATGCTAAACATTATTAACTTGTTCTCTAATTTTTTTATATCACCAAAGCTAACCTGCGCAACATGTCTTTGGCCCTTACCAAAATGACCGTGATTATTATCTTGTCTGCTTAAAATAGGATTACCTTCAAGGATAGACCTTAAATTTTGATTATCATCCTCCCATCCAAAATTTACACTGTCGAAAATCGCTTCTCTAAAGGCAAGCTCAGTATGCAGTTCTTTGATTGTAAGTGATTTTAACTGCTCATAGTTTTCGAGACTAAACCAGCTTTTTAATTCTTCATAAGGGCTTACTACTTTCATTAATCCCTCCACTGTATTCAAAGCTTAAATGAGTTAACACTACTTATTTGAATTGATTCTCCCTTAACAGCATTGATAAGGGAGAACGATTAATTAACTACTTATTCATAGTTAAGTCTTTTTAAAATCAAATGGTGAAACTTGTCGTATTCTAAGGAGGTCAAGGTAATCGGCCCACCACTGCAACATAAGCTTTCTCTCATCAAGGTGCTCTGCTTTATGTATGTAGG
>PPYF01469531.1_pt1 | contig 32439 bp, 29 predicted proteins | sample 1559871 | NCBI WGS metagenome assembly PPYF01 (sample SAMN08240021, study PRJNA423297) | Human gut metagenome, whole genome shotgun sequencing project.
GTCAAGGGTTATTTATTTAGAAGGCTTGAGGAGCAATGCGGCCGAGTAAAACAAAGTTTTACGAGGTTCTCCGCTGGAATTTATGGTCTTTAATACTGATTTGGAGGCGGCTATGTACGGGAAAGCTGTTGAAACGATAAAAAAATATAATATGCTGTCATTTGGGGATAAAATTGTTGTGGGGTTAAGCGGAGGAGCGGATTCATGCGCGCTTGTACATCTGCTGTCATCTCTGAGGGAGGAATTTGGCATTACGGTTTTGGCCATACACGTAAACCATGGCATAAGAGGCGCGGAGGCTCAAAGAGACGAGGAATTTGCTAAAGATTTTTGCCGAAGACTGGACATTGGCTTTAAGGCATTCCACTGTGATATTCCTGCAGAGGCGGTAAAAAGAGGCCTTGGTGAAGAAGAAACGGGGAGACTTGTAAGGTATGAGAAATTTAGGGAAGCTGTTATGCAAACAGGAGCGGACAAAATAGCAGTTGCCCATAATCTCAATGACTGTACGGAAACATTTTTAATGAATCTTTGCAGAGGGGCTGGGCTTAAGGGCCTTTCAGGAATAAAGCCTGTAAGCGGAAACATAATCAGACCGTTAATTAACTGTTCAAGAGAGGAAATAGAGCGATACTGCGCAGATAACAGGATAGGATTTTGCACTGACAGTACTAATCTGCAAAATGAGTATACAAGAAATAAGATTAGGAACATTCTGATACCATGGCTTAAGAATAATATAAATTCTTCGGCGGACTTAAATATTGTTAAGACTTCAGAGCTTCTGAAAGAAGAAGAGGACTATCTTGAGGGCATCGCGTATGACAAATTCAAAGCGTCATTAGTAAAAAGTGAAGCCGGCCTTACAATTCTTAATACGGATTGTATTATAAATGAACCCGCTGTAATCAGAAACAGGGTTATGCGTATTGCGCTGAGAGAACTGCGGCCTGATTTACGGGATTTCAGCCGGGTGCATATCGAGTCTGCCGACAGTATACTAATGGGAGGTATTGGCCGCAAAATCAATCTTCCCGGGAACGTTACTGTTCTTAAAAGCTATGAAGGGCTGGAGCTGTATAGGGGAAAACGGGATTACTCGGGATTTTGCTATGATATTAGAATTGGTGAAAAATATTTCATAAAAGAACTCGATAAATTTGTGCTTTTATCATTAAATCAAGAGAAAAATATAGGGAATTGTGTAAATATGTGTACGAAAAGGATTGACTATGATAAAATCAAAGGGAAGATACAGCTTCGGACTAGACAGGCAGGAGATACAATAGGCATTAAAAACGGAAGAAAAAAAATAAAGGACTTGTTTATTGACGAAAAAATTTCTGCTGACGAGAGAGTTAAAATTCCGCTTCTGGCCTGCGGAAACAGTGTAATATTAGCTGGGGACAGGCTTGGAATGGATTATTATATTCAGGATAGTACAAAAAACGTGCTATATATTTATATCTGGGAGGATGTTTATAATGGCTGAAAGAGTTGAGACACTCATTTCAAAGGAAGAAATTACAAACAGGGTTCAGGAGCTCGCTGACCAAATAATGAAGGATTACGATGGCAAGGAGCTTTATATGGTATGCGTCCTTAAGGGCGGTATTTTCTTTATGGTCGACCTTGCAAGGAAAATAAAGGGTGACGTGCTCTTTGATTTTATGGTTGTATCTAGCTATGGCTCCGGTACATCCAGTTCGGGGCATATTAAAATTAAAAAGGACCTTGACGGTTACATAGAGGGCAAAAATGTGCTTATTGTAGAGGATATTATAGATTCGGGAAATACGTTAAGCCAGCTTAGAAAGTTCCTGCTTGAGAGAAGTCCTGCCAGCCTTAAAATATGCACTATTTTGGACAAGCCCAGCCGCCGTGAGGTTGAGGTTCCTGTAGATTATGTCGGATTTGAAATACCCGATGCATTTGTCGTGGGCTACGGCCTTGATTATGACCAGAGATACAGAAATCTGGATTACATAGGTGTGCTCCATTTTGACGAGGAATAAAAAGAAGCCTTCGCTTATGCGAAGGCTTCTTTTTATTGCCTTACAGGAAGTATGTATGGATCATGAATTTTCACTGCTGTATTATTTCTTATTTCTGCTGAGATTTCCCGCGGATTTTCTCCTGTTACTGAGAAAACAACCTCTCCGTTTCCCTCGGAAACTTCTTTAATGCTCTTAAGAATAATTTCGTTGTCCAGCCTAAGCTCTTCAGCTTCACCGTTTTTAAAATCAACAGTTTTTGCCGTAAAATAGTAGTCCGAATTCCCATTTTTAAACTCATATTCAGGAAGGGTATAGTATAGAGCCCTATTTTCGCTGTCAAACGTATACACACCTTCCGCAGATTTTAAAAGCATCTCCGCACCGTCAATAGGAACCATAAGTCTATTGTCAATAAGTTCGGCAGGAGCCGACATAGTTAAAGTCCTTCCTGAATTTTTAATTTCAGTGCTCCCAGATTTAAGCAAAAGATCATTCCTGGTTATATAAGCCGACTTACTGTCATCAAACCATGAAATTTGAGTATCCGAATCGGTTATATCTCTTAAACTGATATAAACAGTTCCGTTTTTCTCAATAATTGGCGCTGTTGTCTCCGTCTTTTCAAAATTCACATAAAAGTCAATTGGTTTTTCTTGGGCGTAGACTACTGATGAAATCATTAAAGTCGTAGCTAGAATTAAAGCTGCTTTTCTCATTGGGATCTCCTCCTGAATGTTTAATTATATAGGAAAAGATTAACATATTAACCTATACTGTGCAATTAAATGCAGTTTACAATATTATTACATTTAAATTACAGGCAAATCAGCATAGCTTCCTTCATTATTCGATTATGCCTAAGTCAAGCTTCATTTGAAGTATTCTTTTTACCGACTGATTTATAGTGTCCTCGGATATTTCACCTCTTTTGACAGCCTCCATAACCGCTGGAAGCTGGATTTTATAGTCAGTGCAGCAAAGCAGGTCATTTCCGGCCTTAACTGCCTGAACTGCCGCTGACTCACCGTCAGTGTATTTCGTTATCGCGTCCATAGATAAATCATCGGTCATAACAACACCGTTAAACCCAAGCTGCTTTCTCAATATTTCGTGGACCTTCGGCGACAGAGAAGCAGGATAGTCAGGGTCCATTGAATTAACTATATTATGTGCCACAAGTACAATATCAGCGCCGGCGGATATACCCGCGCTGAAAGGCTGAAAATCGCTTTTTTCAAATATATCTAGCTCCCGGCTGTCGGTAATTATGTCTGTGTGAGTATCTCCATTGTCGCCGTAGCCCGGAAAATGCTTCAGTGCGCTTCCCATATTGTCAGCAGCCATTTGGCTTACAACAGCTGTGACATATTTGGACGTATCGGCGGCATTTTTTCCAAAGGTTCTGTCATATATAAAGGCGCTGCTGTTTTCTGATACATCACATACCGGAGCCAAATTTACGTTTATGCCGAGGGATTTTAAAAGAGCGCTTTTTTCAGCCGTGTCACTGGTAATGAGCTCATATCCTCCTTCGTTAAAAAGCTGCTGGGGAGATTTGAAGGGCTCGCTTCTGTATTCACTAAACTTGCTTACACGGTTTACAAGACCGCCTTCCTCATCAACCCCTATAAGCATAGGAATATCAGATAAAGCCTGACATGAATTTATTGCCGCCTTAACACCTTCACTTGTCTTGTCTTTAAAATCCTTGGCAAAAAGAATATATCCTCCAAGACTGTATTGTGAAGCGTCCTTGGGCGCCGTTTCATCATCCGGATAACGGACAAAAAACATCTGACCAATCTTTTCCTCCAATGTCATACTGTCGAGTATATCCTGCGCTCTGTCTGCGGCGGCTGGGGGTTCGGCAGGAACGTTTTCCGCTTTTGCTGTACATGAGGTTAATCCCCCAATTAAAGAAAATGCCGTAATCAGAGATAAAATTTTTTTCATAAAATATCCTCCGGAAGTTTATATTTGTAATAATGCTGTCAAATGCTGAGTAAGTTTATTCATCCAGCTGCTGACTGTACTATTGTAACATATAAGAAGTTTAAATACTAATTAGAACTTATGTAATTATGCTATCTATTTCCTAATTGTCATTTTTATTTGCAATATTAATCTGAGTTGATATATATTTTTAAATATAGTATAATAAAAAAATAATGTGTCTGTTCACACCCCCTCGCCAGAGGGGGTGTTTGGTACTGTTTTTGCTGTAAAATGTGAGCATTACACGATATTTGTATGCTGTGTGTATAAAATATCATAAAATAATATATGTAATAATAGCTTGATAATAAGTCATTAAGTATGTTACAATAATCTAGTTTATAATAGGTAATTTATATGCTGCCTGCAGCAGTATTAAAATAACGTATTGGGAGGTAATAAATTGAAGAAACAATGGCAGGGCGTACTGCTTTATGTGGCGATATTTTTTATAATAATTGCCATAATGGCTTTTTCTGGTTCGGGAAATACGGGATCAAATACAACTAATGTTGAGTATACCTATAACCAGCTTATTGAAGACCTTAAGGGAGAAAATATTGAATCAATAAATATCCAAAGACAGAATGATGTTGATAACTATGGTACAGCGTCCGTAACATTCGGCGATGGTACAGCCGCAAAGGTAATTATACCGTCGGTGTCCACATTTATGGATACTATGCATGATGCCGGTGCAGACGAAAGCTTGCTTACAACCACCACAAATATGCCGAGCACTGGTATATTTATGGCTATTCTGCCTTCGATAATTATGATGGTAATCGCCATTATAATTTTTATGGTAATGTTTCAGAAGATGCAGGGCGGCGGTGGCGGAAAGATGATGTCTTTCGGAAAGAGCAACGCTAAAGTAACTGTTGATGACACAAATAAAATTACATTTGATAATGTAGCTGGACTTGAGGAGGAAAAGGGCGAGCTTCAGGAGCTTGTTGATTTCCTTAAGGACTCCAGAAAATATGTCGAGCTGGGCGCCAGAATTCCCAAGGGCGTTCTGCTTGTAGGACCTCCGGGTACAGGTAAAACACTTTTGGCAAAGGCTGTGGCAGGAGAAGCGGGAGTTCCGTTTTTCAGCATTTCAGGCTCAGACTTTGTTGAGATGTTTGTCGGAGTCGGTGCGTCACGTGTAAGAGATTTATTTGAGCAGGCTAAGAAAAATTCTCCATGTATCGTATTTATAGATGAGATTGATGCTGTCGGAAGACGCAGAGGCGCTGGACTTGGCGGCGGACATGACGAGAGGGAACAGACGCTTAACCAGCTGCTTGTTGAAATGGACGGTTTTGGAATTAATGAGGGAGTTATTGTAATGGCTGCAACAAACAGGGCCGACATACTTGACCCCGCTATACTCCGTCCCGGACGTTTTGACAGACAGGTATATGTCGGAAGACCTGACGTAAAGGGCAGAGAAGCGATTTTAAAGGTACATGCCAAGGGCAAGCCCTTTGAGGATGGCGTTGATTTTGGTGTAGTAGCTAAAACAACATCAGGCTTTACAGGCGCTGACCTTGAAAACCTTCTTAATGAGGCGGCTCTTCTTACTGCAAGGGCAGGCAAAAAGAAGATTGATATGGAGGAAATACAAAAGGCCTTCGTAAAGGTCGGAATTGGTACTGAGAAGAAATCCAGAATTATTTCTGAGAAGGAAAAGCTTATAACGGCTTATCATGAGTCAGGCCATGCAATTCTTTTTGAGGTTCTTGACAAATGCGACCCAGTTCACAGCGTGTCTATAATTCCTACCGGCATGGCCGGCGGTTATACAATGCCGCTTCCCGGTGAGGATAAAATGTATGTTACAAAGGGCGAGATGGAGCACGAAATCATAAGCTTTTTGGGCGGACGCGCCGCCGAGGAGCTTGTCCTCAAGGACATAACGACAGGAGCAAGCAACGATATTGAGCGTGCCACTGCTATGGCAAGAAGCATGATTATGAAATACGGCATGAGCGAAAAATTCGGACCTGTTCAGTATGGGGACGAGGGCGATGAGGTATTCATAGGCCGTGATATCGGACATACAAGAAACTACAGCGAAAATACAGCGGACGAGATTGACGCTGAGGTTAAGGGAATTCTTAACTTCTCCTATAACGAGGCTAAGAGGCTGTTGAATGAAAATATGGATATACTCCATGCTTCTGCAAAGCTTCTTATGGAAAAGGAGAAAATTACAGGAGACGAATTCAGAGCGCTTTTTAAAAAAGACGGGGGACAGATAACAGCCTCTGCTGAGGAGTTACCGCAGACAAATATGTAACCCATTTTAGTTTAAATAAAAAGAAGAGGGAGATGTTTTAAAATGGATTTTGGTGTAAAAGAAGGTCTTAAAAACGTAAAAGAGTATGTTGTAGAGCCTAAGGACACAGCTGACGCAGTAGGCAACAAAGGCATTAACGTGCTTTCCTCACCCACAATGATTTTGTGGATTGAGCAGACATGTCTTGAGGCTGTTAAGCCCTTGCTTCCCGAAGGATATGAAACAGTAGGAACAGTATTTAACTTTCTTCACCTGGCGGCTACGCCTGTAGGCCAGAAAGTTAGAGTAGAGGCTGAGCTTACTGAGGTTGTGAAGGGAAGATCTCTTTCATTTGATATTAAGGTTTATGACGAAAAGGGTAAAATCTGCAAAGGCACACACGGAAGAGCCATTGTAAACAAAGAGCAGTTCTTCGGAAATCTTTAATTTTGAGCTGAACAATTTATACCAAAGACGGCACATCCTATTTTGGACGTGCCGCTTTAGGTTGGTTGGCATCTACCTGCCGGCGGCCGCTGTACATCAAAGGCCATGGCCCCGGCGCACTAAGGAGGAATTATTGTGGGTGTAAATTTAAAGGGAAGAAGTTTTTTAACGCTTAAGGACTACAGTAAGGAAGAAATCGAATATCTTATCGACCTTGCTATAGAGCTTAAGGAAAAAAAGAAAAAGGGCATATTTGAAAAGCACTTGGAACATAAAAATGTTGCTCTGATATTTGAAAAGCCTTCTACAAGAACAAGATGTTCGTTTACTGTGGGCTGTATAGATGAAGGCGCGCATCCCGAATATCTTGGAAAAAATGACATTCAGCTTGGACATAAGGAGACTGTTGAGGATACGGCAAGGGTTCTTGGCAGAATGTTTGACGGAATAGAATTTCGCGGCTTTTCTCAGGAAGTAGTTGAGAAGCTGGCGGAATACAGTGGAGTCCCGGTTTGGAACGGCCTCACTGACGAGGATCATCCTACACAGGTGCTTGCTGATTTTATGACGATGAAAGAAAAGTTCGGAAATATTTCAGGCCTTAAATTTGTGTTTATAGGCGACGGAAGAAACAATGTGGCAAACGCACTTATGATTGGCTGCAGCAAGGTTGGCGTTGACTACGTTATAGCGGCGCCGAAATCACTCTGGCCTGATGAAAAGCTTGTCACAACATGTAAAGCATTTGCAAAGGAAAGCGGAGCTTCAATTGAAATTACCGACGACCCTAAGGCGGCGGTTAAAAATGCTGACGTAATATATACAGACGTATGGGTTTCAATGGGCGAGGAGGACAAGTCCGCTGAGAGAGTTGAGCTTCTTAAGCCATATCAGGTAAACAGGGAACTTTTTGATGCAACAGGTAAAGCCGATACAATTTTTATGCATTGTCTGCCGGCTGTTAGGGATTACGAGGTGACGAATGAAATAATCGAAGGCCCTATGTCTGTGGTGTTTGACGAGGCTGAAAACCGTATGCATACAATAAAGGCGGTTATGGTTGCTACGCTTGGCAATTAATAAATTATTGAGGGGAGATTATCTCTCCTCTTTTTGCGCGGGGTGATATATTATGGATAAAAAAGCATTGGCAGGCGCCTCCAGAGAGAAACAAAAATATTTTTTTGAGCCGCAATTTAATGAACTTCCTGATTCTATTAAGGAAGAGATAAGAAATATTTGTATTATTATGGCTGAAAGACTGGGCTGCACATTTGTTATCTCATTTGAGGACAGCGGGGACATCGTATTTGATATAATAAAAAATGAGAATGACTTTGATTTTGATGACATCGGGGCGGAGCTTGAAATAAAGAGCCTCCAGGCTGAGAAGAAAGAATTGATTAAATCTCTAAAACTGTGGTATGTTATAAACATGACAGAAGAAGGCAAAAAAATACGTGAGGAGATTTTAAAAAAGGAAACCGATAAATAATAGATGAAAAGGAGTGTGTAGATATGCTGTTGGTAATTGATGTAGGCAACACGAATATAGTGCTTGGGGTTTACAAAGGCAAAAAGCTTATTGCCAGCTGGCGCATGACTACGTCAAACAGTCAGACCGCTGATGAAATAGGAATATTTGTACACTCGCTTTTTGATTACTCCGAGGTTGACGCGAAGGAATTGGACGATATAATTATTTCCTCGGTTGTACCAAATATTATGTACTCCCTTGTGCATGGCCTTGTTAAATATTTTCATATTCAGCCAATAATTGTGGGGGCGGGTATGAAAACTGGAGTTAACCTTCTTATGGATAATCCAAAAGAGATGGGCTCTGACAGAATAGTGAAGCTGGTTGCGGCTTATGAAATATACGGCGGGCCGGCCATTGTAATAGATTACAGTACAGCTACCACATTCGATGTAATAAGCGATAAAGGGATATTTTTAACGGGAATAACGGCGCCGGGCATACAGGTGTGCGTGGACGCGCTTATAGAAAGCACTGCCCAGCTTCCCAACGTGGAAATTAAAAAGCCAAAATCAATAATTGTTAAAAATACCATCGGAAGCCTTCAGGCCGGTATTGTTTACGGACACATAGGCGAGACAAAATATATAATTGAGCAGATTAAAAAGGAGCTTGAGCTGCCTGATATAAAGGTTATAGCAACAGGAGGCATGGCTAAAATAATGGAAAGCAACGAAACGCTTTTTGATTATATTGACCCATTGCTTACGCTTAAAGGGCTGCGCATTTTATACGAAAAAAATAAGAAAACAAAGGCAGAGAAAAAGTGAGAATTGGTAATAAAGAATTAAAAAACAATGTATTTCTCGGTCCAATGGCCGGCATAACGGACAGGCCGTTTAGAACGCTGTGTCATGAGATGGACTGTGGGCTTGTATACTCTGAAATGGTAAGCGCCAAGGGAATATTTTACAATAATGAAAATACAAAGGAGCTGCTTGATATAGGGCTTGACGAAAAACCGGCTTCAATACAGCTATTTGGCTCTGACCCGGAAATTATGGGGGCTATGGCTAAAAGGATTGAATATATCAACGCAGACTTTGTAGACATAAATATGGGGTGCCCTGTGCCCAAGGTTGTGAAAAACGGGGAAGGCAGCGCTCTTATGAAAACGCCCGAGCTGGCCGGAAAAATAATAAGGTCAATGGCGGAAAGCCAAAATAAGCCTGTTACGGTCAAAATAAGAAAGGGCTTTGACGACAGAAGTATAAATGCCGTTGAGGTGGCCAAAATTGCCGAGGAAAACGGAGCGGCGGCCGTAGCCGTGCATGGCAGGACTAGGGAACAGTACTACAGCGGGAAGGCTGACTGGGATATTATAAAAAAAGTTAAGGAAGCTCTGTCAATTCCGGTTATTGGAAACGGAGATATTTTCTCGCCGGAAGACGCTGAAAGAATGCTGGATTATACAGGCTGTGATGCCGTTATGATAGCAAGAGGCGCTCAGGGCAATCCGTGGATATTTAAAAGGACGGTCCACTATCTCAAAACAGGAGTTCTTTTAGACCCGCCCTCTCCCAAAGAAAGGGTGGATGTTGCTTTGCGCCATGCCAGAATGCTTATCGGCTATAAGGGTGAATATATTGGCGTCAGACAGATGAGAGCCCATATGGCCTGGTATATAAAGGGCGTTAAAGGCGCCTCGGCAATCAGGGATAAAATTAATCATACAGAGACCTATGAAGAAATAGAAGAAATATTAAATAAAATAGAATTTTAAGGGGAATTATTATGAAGAAATTATTTAAGGCTGTTATAGTATCGGTTTTAGCACTCGCATTATGTGCGGCGTGTTCGTCATCAAATACAGAAAAAACAGAGCCAGCAGTAAGTCTGAGTGTAACTGTTGAGCCGCTGAGCGAGGATGAGTACGCGCAGACCGACACATCAGAAATTGAGAATGCTGTGCCTGAGGATTTTTCAAAAATAACTATTGAGCTTAATATGGAAAATATGGTGGCAGGAACGGAAAGAACGGTAAAAATGCAGGCTCTGAAAAATATCATGACCGAAACGGAAATCGGCACATATTGGTATGGCAATGGGTCAAGCCAGAACAATGCCGAAGAGGATTTTACAATTGTCAGAAGCGAGAGCGTTATATACAGAAGGGACATATCCGATGACGAAATCAAAAACATGTTTGATGGATATGAGGCTGCCGTTTCATATACGGGAGCAGACGGCAATGTCGTTGAGCAGTCGCTTCCTATGACTGACGCTGTTCAGTTTAAATAAATTTAAAAAAGCCGAAAATTGTTTTCGGCTTTTTTTATGTATTAGAAGAGCACTCTTTCCTTTTCTGTAAGAGAAGCTATAGTAGCGTGCATATCCTTAAGATAGAATACAGACATTATAGGGTTGTCTGCTGATTTATACATTTTCAGAAGATCCGGCATAACCTCAAAAACCTTCTTTTTAGCCTCCATATTGTCATTGTCAAATACAACCTCTCCATTGACGCGGACAAATTTTGTATCAGGAGCCATTGTACAAAACTCAATTTTAGGATTTTTCTCCATCTGCTTGCATACCTTTTTAGGAAGGGCGGTTACCATATAAAATTTGCCGTCAAAAATCATATGAAAACCAAAGGGTCTGACCCTTGGCTGGCCGTTATCGTCGGTTGCCAGATAGAATACAGGATTTTTCTCTAAAAATTTTAATAATTCATCCATAATATACAATCTCCTTTCTTGTCATACAATAAATAGTTACAATTTATATTATATACCTTTAAAGTATAATAACAATAGTTTTAAAAAAACTGTATACAAAAAAATACTTTAGTTCAGTCGGTAAAAAAACACGATTTGTCACTTTAACGGTCTTGTTAGATTGAGAAAAAAGTGTTATAGTAAATTTGATAGCATATATTGGTTTTTAGGGCAATAAAATATGCATTTGTACAATTTTTAATGCATATTTATATGAATTTCAAAAAGTTCACGAAACTGGGAGGAAAAGTCTATGAGCAAAAAGTATGTTTATATGTTCAGTGAAGGAAATGCGTCCATGAGAAATCTTTTGGGCGGCAAGGGTGCGAACCTTGCAGAAATGACAGTTATGGGTCTTCCTATACCTCAGGGATTTACTGTTACGACGGAAGCCTGTACTGAATACAATGAAGGCGGCAAAGTTCTTTCGGATGAAATGGTTGCCCAGATTGAAGACGCCCTTAAGAAGCTGGAACAAATTGCTGGCAAAACCTTGGGCGATAATGAAAATCCGCTCCTTGTTTCGGTCCGTTCAGGCGCCAGGGCGTCTATGCCCGGTATGATGGATACAGTGCTTAATCTGGGACTTAACGATGTTTCTGTCGAAGGCCTTGCAAAAGCCACTGGAAATCCGAGATTCGCCTATGATTCATACAGAAGGTTTATTATGATGTTTGCCGATGTAGTTATCGGAGTTTCAAAATCTAAGTTTGAAAGAAAGCTTGATGAGTATAAGGAGAAGGTTGGCGCTGAATACGATACGGATCTCACAGCAGAAAACCTCAAGGAGGTTGTTGAGATATTTAAGCAGATTTATCTTGACGACCAGGGCAAGGATTTCCCTCAGGACCCTAAAGAACAGCTTTTTGACGCTGTTATGGCAGTATTCCGTTCATGGGATAATCCGAGAGCCTTTACATATAGAAGAATGAACGATATTCCATACAGCTGGGGTACAGCGGTTAACGTACAGATGATGGTATTCGGAAATATGGGAGATACTTCAGGCACCGGCGTTGCATTCACAAGAAACGCAGCTACGGGAGAAAAAATGATTTTTGGAGAGTATCTTATAAATGCTCAGGGCGAGGACGTTGTTGCGGGCGTCCGTACACCTAAGCCTATCGCTACCCTTGAGCAGGATATGCCGGAAGTATATGTTCAGTTTATGGACATTGCGCATAAGCTTGAGAACCATTATAAAGACATGCAGGATATGGAGTTTACAATTGAAAAGGGAAAGCTCTATTTCCTTCAGACAAGAAACGGTAAAAGAACAGCCAATGCAGCCCTTAAAATAGCGGTTGATATGGTTGAAGAGGGTCTTCTTACAACTGATGAGGCAATTATGAGGGTAGAGCCTAAACAGCTTGACCAGATTCTCCATCCTGCCTTCGACCCCAAAGCGCTTAAAGCAGCAAAATCTTTAGGCAAAGGCCTTCCGGCTTCACCGGGCGCCGGCGCAGGTAAGGTTTATTTTACGGCTGACGAGGCTAAAGCTGCTTATGATGCAGGCGAAAGGGTTGTTCTTGTAAGACTTGAGACGTCTCCTGAGGATATAGAAGGCATGGCTGTAGCGGAAGGTATTCTTACGGTAAGAGGCGGTATGACTAGCCATGCGGCTGTAGTTGCCAGAGGAATGGGACGCTGCTGTGTATCAGGCTGCGAAGCTATTAAGATGAATGAAGAAGCAAAAGAATTTACCCTTGGAGGAGTAACGTTCAAAGAGGGCGATTATATAAGCCTTGACGGCTCGACAGGAAATATTTACGGCGAGGATATACCTACCGTTTCTCCTGAAATTTCAGGAAACTTTGCTAAATTTATGGAATGGGCAGACGCAAAGAGAGACCTCAGAGTAAGAACAAATGCTGATACTCCTCACGATGCGGAGGCTGCCATTGAATTCGGCGCCGAAGGAATAGGGCTTACCCGTACAGAGCATATGTTCTTTGAGGAAGGCAGAATACTTAAATTCCGTAAAATGATACTTTCAGACAGCGTTGAGGAAAGGGAAGAGGCACTTTCCGGAATTATGCCTTACCAGAAGCAGGATTTCATCGGAATTTATAAAGCAATGCTTGAAAGGCCTGTGACAATCCGTCTTCTCGACCCTCCTCTGCATGAATTCCTTCCTACAACGGATGAGGAATTTGCTATACTTGCAAAGGAAATGAACAAGACTGTTGAGGAACTCAAGATTAAGGCAAGAGGGCTTCATGAGCTTAATCCTATGATGGGTCACAGAGGCTGCCGACTTGCGGTTACATATCCTGAAATAGCAAGAATGCAGGCGAGGGCAATAATTGAGGCAGCTGTTGAGGTTAATAACGAGCTTAATATCAACATTGTTCCTGAAATAATGATACCGCTTGTAGGAGAAGCCAAGGAATTTAACTTTGTAAGGGAAATAGTTGATGAGACTGCTAAGGCTGTTATTGCTGAAAAGGGCGCTGAGCTTAAGTATTTAATCGGAACAATGATTGAGATACCAAGAGCTTGCCTTACAGCCGATAAAATAGCTAAGGAAGCAGAGTTCTTCTCATTCGGAACAAATGACCTTACACAGATGACATATGGACTTTCAAGAGACGATGCAGGTATGATTTTAACAGACTACACAGATAAACTTATATACGAGGGAGACCCCACGGCTAAAATTGACCGTGAAGGCGTTGGAGAACTTATGAAGATAGCAGTTGAAAAGGGCAGAAGCGTACGTCCCGACCTTCATCTGGGCATATGCGGAGAGCATGGCGGAGACCCTTCATCAGTTGAGTTCTGCCATATGATTGGCCTTGACTATGTATCATGCTCGCCTTTCCGTGTGCCAATCGCAAGACTTGCGGCAGCACAGGCGGCAATTAAATACCCTAGATAAACAGATTTCTACTGACCTGCAGGAAATCTGAAGGGCTATGGAATAAAAAAGTATTTTAAAGACATAAATTTACTGATCTAAGGTGTGTTATAATTCCCGACTCGGGAGTTTATGGCACACCTTATTTTAATGCTTTGTCCATTTTGTTGATTGTTTTTATACATTAATATTGATATAATATCTAAATAATATATTATTCCTGTAAAATAGGGGCTTTAATGAGAGTGGTGTTTAAATATGAATAACAGGTATTTTGATAAGCAAGAAAATAACGCTCCTGAGCAAGAGGCAGACTCATGCCTGGAATTAATTAACACTTTAAACGTTGGCGTCCTTTGCTGTCTGTTTGATGAAGACTTGACAGTATTATGGGGAAATACTTGTTTTTTCAGATGGATTGGCTATACCTCGGAAGAGTTCAGACAAAAATTCCACAATTTAAGCCAGTATTACAACGGATATACCAATGACATCAATACTATAAAGAACAGCATCAGAAATGCCTTGGACAAAGGAAACTGCAAAACTGAGACTACAGTCCGTATTCCTAAAAGGGATGGAAGCCTCATGTGTACTAAGCTATCAATAAGCTTAGATTTTGACAGCAAAAAGGACGTACCTACCGTTAAGGCGGTATTATCAGACATAACTGAGCTGTATGAAGAAAAAGAGGAAAAGTCAAGACTCTATGAACAGAAGCTTCAATATTTCAACTGGATGATGGATGTTTATGTAGGAAATATATACATCTGTGATATGGAAACGTACGACCTGCTGTATCTAAATAAGAGCGCGTGCGACACGTTGGGATCGCCATCAGAAAAACTCTTGGGAAGAAAGTGCTACGAGGCTATTCAGGGGAGGTCCTCGCCTTGCCCGTTTTGTACAAATAAATTTCTTAGTGAGGATGAATTTTATGAGTGGGAGTTTTTTAACCCTGTTTTAAACAGGACGTTTATGATAAAAAACCGCATAATTAATTGGAACGGACATAGGTCCCGAATTGAACTGTCCCATGATATGTACAGTACAGAATATAAGCTGGCTAAAAAGGACAGGGAACGTGAGGCTCTCATACGCTCAATTCCGGGAGGCTTTTCTCGTTTGGATGCAAGGGATTTAAGCACTATACTTTGGTATAGCGCTGATTTTCTGGAAATAATCGGATATAGTGAAGAGCAGTTTAAGGAAGAACTGAATTCACAGATGAATTTTGTACATCCTGATGATTTAAAGCGTATTGTAGCGTCGCTGAAGCAGATAAAATCAACAGGCCAAAACCTTATATTGGAGGCAAGAATTTTAACGCGGAGCGGAAATACTAAAATACTTACAATGACATTTTGCTATGCAAGTGAAAAAGACAGCTGGGACGGAATTCCGTCGTTCTACAGCGTTGGGATTGATGTTACTGATGACCGTAAGGAGCAGGCAAGACAGCGCAAGGCGCTGGAGGACGCTTATGAATTAGCTCGTATTTCAAATGACGCAAAGACTAATTTTTTATCCTCAATGTCACATGATATCAGAACTCCAATGAACGCAATAATGGGAATGACAGTAATCGCACGCGCAAATCTGGACTCCCCAGAAAGGGTGAATGACTGCCTGGAAAAGGTCAATGCTTCAAGCCGGCATCTTCTCAGCTTGATTAATGAAGTGCTTGATATGTCCAAAATAGAAAGCGGAAAAATTGATTTGATTTCTGAGGTTGTTTCACTTCCCGAGCTGCTGCAGAATGTAATGGATATATGCAGGCCCTTGGTTGCAGAGAAAAATCACGAGTTTCAGATCAGTGCTGAAAGCGTGCAGCATGAAAAGGTGATTACGGACGGCGGGCGCCTGCAGCAGGTGTTTATGAATCTGCTTTCCAATGCCATTAAATACACTCCAGACGGAGGGGTTATTGGCTTACATATACAGGAGACTAAATCTGCTATACCAAATAAAGGGCAGTATGAATTTATATTTACAGATAATGGGATAGGCATGTCCAGTGAGTATATGCAGCATTTGTTTGAACCGTTTTCACGTGCGGAGGACCCTAAAATCAGCAAAATCCAGGGAACAGGGCTTGGTCTGGCTATAACTGAAAATATTGTAAGCATGATGAATGGGACCATTGAAGTTAGAAGTGAACTGGGCAAAGGAAGCCGGTTCATAGTATCAGTTCCGCTTGAGGTATGCGAAGAACACCTGACAAGCGATGCGGAACTCACAGGTTTGCCTGTGTTGGTCGTAGATGATGATCAAATTGTTTGTGAATGCGCAGCGGCATTGCTCAACGAACTGGGGATGCGCGGCTTCTGGGTATTGTCTGGAGAAGAGGCGGTTTCTAATGTTATTGAAGCTCATGAGAGAGACGATGACTTCTTTGCCGTAATTCTTGATTGGAAAATGCCGGGAATGAACGGACTTGAAACCGTAAAGGCTATAAGAGGGAAGCTTGGAAAAGATGTTCCGATAATAATAATTTCGGCATATGATTACTCTGATATAGAGGAAGAATTCAGACATGCGGGTGCAGACGCGTTTATCACTAAGCCCCTTTTTAAATCTAAAATGCTGCATGTTTTACAGCTGTTTTGTCAAAGCAGATGTACAGAGTCTCTTCCTTTGACTAAAGAGGAAGTGCATCCTGGTTTAGCCGGAAAGAAAGTCTTGCTTGTGGAAGACAACGAGCTGAATAGGGAAATAGCGGAAGAATTGCTCCAAATGAATGGGATGTCAGTTGATTCGGTTGAAAACGGACAGCTTGCGGTTGAGCGCTTCCAAGCCTCTGATTACGGAGAATATGACTGTATTCTGATGGATATTCAAATGCCGGTAATGAACGGCTATGAGGCGACTGAGACTATTCGCGCCCTCAGCAGGAAAGATGCAAAGACAGTACCAATACTAGCATTGACGGCCAATGCGTTTGCCTCAGACCTTGGAAAGGCCCACAGCGTAGGAATGAATGCCCATATTGCAAAACCGATAGATACAAAACTTCTTTTTGAAGTGATGCAGAAATGGATATAGAGATAATTTGATACAGTTTATAATGGGGTCTTTTATAAGACCCCTATTATTTTATCGTTTTCGTATTTAAATGGCTTTATTATACAAGGCAAATTTTATTGAATTTTAAGAAAAAAATAAAATATTAAATGTTCTCTAAATGCGGTGGATATGTTATACTAAATCTTATAGACTTATTGTAAATGTCCTTGTCCGGGGGTGGATAGAATGGAAGGACTGAATCTTACTTCGCTGTTTAGAGGCGCTGATTTTACTACCATGGTCAGACCTGAAATAGGTATCCTTGACCTTATTGATATTTTAATAGTTGCTTATATAGTTTTTAAAATTATTGGCTGGGTAAAGGAAACTCGCGCTTGGACGTTGTTCAAGGGCGTAGTTGTATTTTTCCTTTTTTATGCCTTTGCTTCACTGTTTCAGTTAAACACGATACATTGGATATTGTCTAAAACTATATCGGTAGGTATTATTGCATTTGTGATAGTGTTTCAGCCTGAGCTAAGAAAGGCTCTGGAACAGCTTGGAAACGGAAGACTTCTTAGAGGAATATTCAAGTTTGAGACGCCGGAGGAGGAAAACGCCGACGACGCAAGAGTTGTTGAGGAAATAGTTACCGCATCTAAAAAGATGTCCAGCGTTAAAACAGGGGCGCTTATTCTTGTGGAAAGAAAAGTTCCGCTTGGAGACCATGTGCGTACAGGTATTGCCGTTGACGCCATAGTTACAAGCCAGCTTCTTATTAATATATTTGAGCATAATACACCTTTACATGACGGTGCAGTCATAATAAGAAACAACAGGGTTGCCGCCGCCGCCTGTTTTCTGCCGCTTACTGAAAATAAGGTAAGTATGGAGCTTGGCACAAGGCACAGGGCAGCTATAGGGGCAAGCGAGGTTTCAGACGCCGATATAGTTGTTGTTTCTGAGGAAACGGGCTACATTTCCTTGGCGAGGGGAGGAGTTATATACAGAAACATTACTCCTGATGAGCTTAGGAAAATGCTTACCGTTAGAAAAAATGACACAGGCGCGGTGAAAAAGAAAATTATGTGGTGGAAAGGCAGGCGGTCCGATAATGAACAGCAGTAATAAATTCACCAAGGACATTGGATGGAAGCTTCTTTCCCTCGCCATAGCAATAGGGCTTTGGTTCACTGTTATAAATACTGAAAATCCGCTTGAGACGCGTTCTTATTCGGCTACTATACAAATACAAAACCAGGAGTCACTTTTTGAAAGAGGCTATGTTGTTGTAAATGACGATGAGATTTCTTCAACGAGAATTACTGTAAGGCTCAGGGGACAGAGGCTTGCTCTTGACACACTGTCACAAAGCAGTACAAAGGTTCAGGCCATTGTGGATTTGGATAATGTAATATATTCATATAACGGAGAACCGGTTTCCGTTCCGGTTAATATAGTTATACCAAGCATTGTCAACAACAGCTTTGAGATACTTTCAAAATCGGTTCAGAACGTGATGGTTGATATACAGCCATATATAAATGAGGATTTTACCGTTAAGCCAGTTGTTAATTACAGCGATGCCAGCGTCAGAGAGCTGATAAATGCGGTGGCATCTCCAAGCACCATAACCGCTTACGGGGCAAAGAGTATTATTAACAGTATTGCAGAGGTCAGGGTTGAGGTAACACCTGAAAAGCTTGAGAATGATACCGTTATAACAGCTGTACCGGTTGCATATGATGCTGAGGGCAACGTTGTTAATAAAGTAACCTTCAGCTCTAAGGAGCTTTCGGTGAAAATAAGCATGGACAACCTTAAATCAGTTAGGGTCGCCGCCGATATTACTGGCAGGGCCGCCGCTGGATATGAGGTTACGGATGTGAGCATCAGTCCCGATTATATAGACGTAGCCGGAAGCAGCGATGAGCTGGCTGGAATAGGGGTCATAAGGCTGCCGGACGTTGATGTAAACGGCGCGCAGGAGAATATTACGCAGGAGTATAATATTCAGGATTATCTGCCTGAAGGTGTCCGAACCGTAGGGGGAGACAGCGCAGTAAAGACGGTTACAGTTACTGTTAATGTTGAGCAGGAAGAAGAGAAGGAATTGACAATACCTTCTGAAAGCATAACAGATAACTCAACCACACCCGAAGGGTTATTTGCCGAAATTAACAGCGGAGATATTAATATCACTGTCAGAGGTGCAAGCAGCGCTGTTGAGACCATAAGCGCAGATGACATAAAGGCCTCGGTCGACTTAACAGACTATGAGGCCGGTACATATGAGGACGTACCTTTGATATTTGCTTTGCCTGAAGGGATAACTATGGTAAGCGAGGGAGCGTCAGTAACAGTCACTATTTCATAAAAAAATTACGGGGAGGCAATCCTAAGGGCCTTCCCGTTTTTAGCAGGGGGCACGGTTTTTATTATGCGGGAAGAAAATATAAGATCTGCAAAGGAATGGGCCCATGCCATTTTAGAGGCTGCCGCTATATTACTGCTTCTGTTTGTTTTTTTATGGCCGGTCAAGGTGGAAGGTGTATCAATGTATCCCTCAATAAATGATGAAGACCGCGTCGCTATATGCCGTTTTGCGGCGAAGGCGGGCATTTACGGCCGGGGAGATTTGGTGGTTTTTGACGATGACGACTATACAGAAAACATGATTAAGAGGGTCATCGCCGTTGGGGGCGATACTTTGCATATAACAGACGGAAATGTTTACGTTAACGGAGAGCTTTTGAATGAGGAATATGCAGAGGGCTATACAGAGGGAGACGTATATATGGTCATACCTGAGGGCAGTGTTTTCGTAATGGGCGACAACAGGGAAAAGAGTATTGACAGCAGGTTCTTTGGAACTGTAAGCACAGATGATATTTATGGAAGAGTACTCATAAGATTTTTTCCTTTGAATAAAATAACAATATTTGATTAAGCAGTCATAAAAAGCCTTCCGGTGACTATATTTATATATAGATTACACTTGGGAGGTTATTTTATGCCATTGGAAGCGGCAACAGAGAAGATTACACTTAACAGCAGGGGAAGCGGCGAAAATGTTCAGCTCCTAACAGAAGGAGATATGATTGTACCCGATATCAATCCGGACATATATCAGATACTTAAGGCAGACGAGGATGTGGTAATCGATAAGGTCAAAACTGAACAGGGTCGCATAAATTTTTCAGGGAGACTTTTGGTATCGGTACTCTATTACGGAAGAAAATCTGAACGTCAAATAAGTTTCATGAAAGCCGAATTTTCCATTGAGGACTACATAGTGTCCGACGGCATAACCGAGGATACAGACGCAGATATTATACCGGAAATTATACATACAGATTACAGGCTTGTGAACGACAGAAAGATAAACGTGAAGGCTGTAACCGGAGTTAAGGCCACATGGAGCAACAGCGACACGGTTGAGGCTGTAAAATCAGTTGCTGGAGATGATTCGCTTCAGACTAAGACAGGCATTATGAACACTGGAAACATAAACGAGCATATCACGGAGGAATTTACTGTCAGGGAAGAGCTTAAGCTGCCTGCCGGTAAACCTGATATTGCAGAAATACTTGAGACTACAGCGGAAATCTGCCACAGAGAGGTAAGAGCGGCGGACGGACTGGCACAGGTAAAGGGCGATTTTAAAATCTGTGTTATGTATGTAAGCACGGACGAGGAGTTTACGATAGACTCAGCGGAGTTTTCAGTTCCGTTTAGCGGAAGCATTGATATACCAAAGGCCGATGATGATATGTTTTGTATGGTTAGAATGAAGCCTATAAATGTCAATGCGGATATAGCCGCTGACAGCAGCGGAGAACCGAGGGCGGTTGATGTTGACGTTACAGTAGGGGTTGTTATAAAGTCCTTCAGCAGAAAGTCAAACACAATTTTAGAGGACGCATATTCTCTTTCGGCGCCTGTTGATATTACGAAAAAAGACGTGGAATATATTGAGCTGTACGGAAGAAACAAGGCACAGGGAACATTCAGGGGCTCGGTGTCTACAGAGGCCAAACAGCCGGATATAATGCAGATTGTAAAGGTATGGGGAAATATAAGAAACGGCAGAGTAAACGCTTCCGACAACATAATAAATGTGGATGGAACCGCTGACATGAAACTTATGTATATAGCAAAGGACGATAATACGCCGTTAAATGTTATTGAAACATCCATTCCTTTTTCACAGGCAATTGAGATAAAAGGCGTAAACGATAGTATGTCCTTGGACGTTGTCACAGAAATAGAGGATATCAGCTTTAGTATGCTTTCAGAAAAAGAGGCGGAAATACGCATAACAGTCAGCTTTGACGTTGTAGCATGTGAGAATAAAAAGTGCGGCATAATAGTTGATATTACTGAGTCCGAAAACCCTCAGGACTGCCCTGCCAGCGGAGGCGCTGTGATTTATACGGTGAAAAAAGGAGATACGCTTTGGAATATTGCCAAAAAGTATCATACAACGGTAGATGATATCGTTAGGCTGAACAAAAATAAAATTGACAATCCCGATCTCATTTATCCGGGGCAGAGATTTTTAATACTTAAGAAATTTGTATAACTATCTTAATTTGTGCACAGTTGTGCTTAAGAGGGATTAAGTATATAATAAACATATGATGAAGGCAGTATAGGAGGAACTTAAGATGAAAAAATTATTATATTTTGCAGTGTGTGCGGTTTTGGCATTTTCGCTGTTTGGATGTACTAAGAGCGGCACGGATAGTCCGGGTCAAAATGTTCAGCAGCAGGAAGACAACGATAAATACTTAGAGTCTGTAAAGGATTACTTTCCCGATGATAACCTATACCGTTCGTATAACGGCTATGCGGAAGCCGGGTTTGAGGTTAGATTTGACGGCGTTGAAAAAAATGAGGCAATGACCGTATACAAATATGCAGGAGCCATGAACGATGAACGCGGGACAGAGGAGGACGGCAATAGAACCTTCAATGTGACATACACGATTTCGAATAATACTATAATTGAAAGCGTAACAAATGAAGACCCCATGGCCGAAAGCGAAAATAATGTATATTCAAAGCTTAAGGATTTAGTCGTACTTTCAGGAAATATTGAAGAGGGCGGAAGCTGGGAGCAGACAGTTGAGCTTGACGGCAAGGAGCTTACGGCTAAAACTACTATTACCGAGGTGACGGAGGACGGCTTTAAAACTGTAACTGAGGTGGAGGCCGAGGGCTATAAGGACGGAAAGTATACAGAGGAAAGGACGTATACCAAGGGCAAGGGGCTTACGGGCTTCAACAATACTCCCTATGGTTCCGACAAGGATGATATGCTTATATTTGGATACGCTTACTCGATAGACAATGAAGAATCTATAACAGGAATGATTTAATATGGGGCGGCACATAAGTGCTGCCTCTTTTATATTGCTATTTTAGTTTGAAATACTATATAATATAAACACATTAAACTTTAGGAGAGAGGCCCATGGAAGACAGGGATTACAGATATATATTAAAAGAATTTATGAACATTACGGACGACGGCTTTGTAATTATGGATAAAAACGGGCTTATATCAGATATCAATGATAAATACTGCAACTTTTTAAAAACCTCTAAGGAGGAGGCCGTAGGAAAAAATATTAACGAGGTTATTCAGACCACTAAACTCCCACATCTGATGGAGAATAATGGAAGCGAAGAAGGGGAGATAATCAGAATAGGCGAGGATACCGGATTTACTGAGGACGCACTTGTGATAGTAAACAGGACCGGAGTATGGGATGAGGAAGGGAAGGCCATCGGTGCTATTGCTCAGGTTAAATTCCGGCTTCAGACAATGGACTCGGCGCAGAAGCTTATGAAAAAATATAATGAGCTTGAGTACTATAAGGACGAATATCTGAAAAACACAGGCAATTATTTTGAGGAAGCGCTTGGCTCTAGCGAGGTTTTCAATGAGGCTAAAAAACAGGGCATGAAGGCTGCCAGAACCTCTTTTCCAGTACTCCTTACAGGTGAAACAGGAACAGGAAAAGAGGTATTTGCAAATGCTATTCATAATGCCGGAGACCGAAGGGACAAGCCTATGATAAGCATAAACTGTGCCGCTATACCAGGGGATCTGTTGGAGTCAGAGCTTTTTGGCTATGAGGAAGGTTCGTTTACAGGGGCGAAGAAGGGCGGAAAAAAGGGAAAAATTGAATTGGCTAATGAGGGAACCCTTTTTCTTGATGAAATCGGGGATATGCCGCTTAACATGCAGGCTAAGTTGCTTAGGGTTCTTCAGGAGAAGGAAATTGAAAAAATAGGCGGATATAAGACTATTCCTGTGGATATAAGAATTATCGCTGCAACCAGAAAAAATCTTGAGGAAATGATAGAAAACGGCCAGTTCAGAGAGGACCTTTATTACAGGCTGAACGTAATAAATATAGAAATGCCGCCCTTGAGAAAAAGAAAAAGTGACATTCCGGTGCTTGCAAGACATTTTTTAAACAGGCTCAATAAAGAATATAAAACAAACATTATGCTGTCAAACGAGGTGCTGGACTGCTTTATAGGATATTCATGGCCCGGTAATATTAGAGAGCTGGATAACATTATAAAAAGTGCTTACGCCTCATGCGACTCATTTAAAATACGTCTTATGGATTTGCCGTCTAAAATGGTTGCCAGCCATAAGGTAGGAGAGGGAAAAAGCTCAGAGATTAAAAGGCTTTCAAACCTTATGGATGAATATGAAAAAAGCATAATACTGGAGGAACTGAGACGAAACGGCTGGAACTGCAGGAGGGCTGCGGATGAGCTGGGAATTCATAAAAGCCTTTTGTATAAAAAAATTGATAAGTACGGAATTGACCTCAACCGTGAACGGTATGGAGATAGCAATTAAGTAAAAGCTGCCGCTTTGCGGCAGCTTTTTATAAATTAATTAAATCATTTTCCTGCATGAACGATAGTATTTCTTCCCTCATTTTTTTTGCTGCCGGGCTGATGGCCTCAGGATGAGAGCATACAAGTCCCAGAATTCTGTACTCAGGCGGATCAATGGGATATATATTTACGTTTTGGGGTTTTTCTTCAAAAAGCATTCCCGGCATAATACTTATTCCCAAACCGCTTTCTACCATCGCAGTTATAGATGTATTTGCGCAAATATGAAATGAAGATTGAACGGGAATATTGTATTTTCTTAAAAATTCCTTGGTGTCTCTGTCGCTTCCCTGTGCCTGCATAATTATCGGCATCTTTTTGATTTCTGCTATTGTTATATATGTCTTGTTTTCAGGTATAAAATCATTGGGAGTTACGCATACAAGCATATCCTTATACAGAAGAAGTACGTCCTTGTTCGGTATAAGGTCCTTTGTCACAAAGGCTATGTCAACCACAGATGTTTCCACCCAGTATTTTATATCATCATAGCCGCTTTCATATACCTGTATATCAATATCAGGATATTTTTGGCGGAATGACTTTATTATCTTTGTAAGCCACCTTATGGTGGTGCTGTTGTAGGAGCCTATCCTGACGGTTCCGTTGGATACGCCCCTGATTTGTCCAACCTCCTGCTTAAGGCTTTCTTCATCCTGAAGCATACGGCGGATAGAGGGCAATAGCCTTTCGCCGTTTCTGGTAAGGCATACCCCGTTTCTGGTTCGAATAAAGAGCGAAAATCCCATTTCATCTTCAAGGGCGGAGATTGTATGGCTGATTGCTGACGGAGTGAGATTAAGTGCCTTCGAGGCTTTTACAAAGCTTCCGTACAAGACAACAGAATCGAATATTTTGCATGTATAAAGTGTCATATAATCACATCCAGTTGAAATAAATTTAATAATAAATATATTTAAGTGAGAAAAACCTCTTCTTATATTCTATATTATTTAACAGAGTTTTTAAATAGTAATAATAAATAAAGATTATTAAAGTGTGTACATATATAAATACAATAAAATATAAATGAATATTAGTACCTTTATTAACGAAGTACATGAAATTTATCTCAATTATAAGTACAAAATAATGAACTTTACATATTAAGGCAACTATGTTAAATTGGAATTGTGTTGAGTGGTATTTTAAATAACCAGCAGGAGGTTGAGAATATGGCAAAGAGAAAGACTATTACTGATTTAGTAAAGATGAAAGAAAACGGTGAAATAGTATCGTGGATGGTTCTGTATGATTCACCGTTCGCATCCTATGCCGAGGCCGCAGGTATGGATATGATACTTGTAGGCGATTCCATGGGAATGATTGTATACGGCTATGACGATACAATCCCTGTTACAATGGATATGGAAATAGCACACTGCCAGGCCGTTAGAAGAGGCGCTCCTAATACATATATTGTCGGGGATATGCCATTCGGTTCATATCAGGCAAGCGTTGAGGACGCGGTTAATAATGCTGTACGCTTCTACAAGGAAGGGAATGTAGACGCAATAAAGCTTGAGGGCGGTGTTTCTGTGGCGCCCCAGATTAAGGCAATCGCCCAGTCGGGAATGGTTGTTATAGGGCATATCGGTCTTACACCCCAGTCGTCGGCCGCTATGGGAGGCTTTAAGGCGCAGGGACGTACGACAGACAGCGCCAGGGCGGTTATTGAGGACGCCATTGCGGTTTATGAGGCTGGCGCCAGAATACTGCTTATTGAGGGAGTTCCGGAGGAAACTGCAAAATTTATTCATGATCTTCTTCCAATCCCCGTTTATGGAATAGGCGCCGGAGCAGGGCTTGATGGTCAGGTGCTTGTAATCGGAGATCTTCTTGGTATGTTTACCGGCTTCACTCCTAAGTTCGCTAAAAAATATGCGGATATCGCGGGAGTAGCTACAAATGCCATTGCAAATTATGTTAAAGAAGTAAAGGAGGGTTCTTTCCCGGCGGCTGAGCATAAATATAAAATCAGCGGAGACCCCGAAGAATTTGAAAAGCTTTTTAACGAGTACAAAGAAAAATTTAAAGCCTGAAGGCTGACAAAAGAATAAATGCAAATACATATTGCGGAAAGGAAACGTCATGAAGGAAATTGGCTTGAAAGATAAACTGAAAGGTGAAAAACTTAGCAGCCCCAAAACATTGACGGGAGTGGCAATGCTTGTGGCATTGTACACCATATTATCGTTTTTTACACTTAATTTAAGCACCACGTGGGAAATCAGCTTTGCATATCTTGCATTAGGGGTATGCGGAATGCTTTACGGACCTGTTGTTGCCGGAATGGCCGGCGCGGTTGGAGATGTTCTTGGATTTTTTGTAAGCCCCAACGGAGGATTTTTCCCTGGCTTTACTTTAAGTGCGTTTATAATGGGATTTATTTACGGATGGATTTTATATAATAAACCTGTGTCCTTAAAACGTATAATGGCTGCGGTTCTTATTGTTATGATTGTATGCAACCTTGTACTTACTCCCATATGGCTTAATATGATGTACGGAACAAGCCTTATCGCCGTTCCGAGAATAATAAGGAATGCAATTATGTATCCGGTTCACACTGCTCTTCTTTACGGAGTACTGAAGGGTGTGCGCAGCTTTAAAAAGGCTACTGCATGAATATAAATCTGCCCTGCAGGCTCCTGCCTTCGGGGCTGTTGTATTTGAATAACAGGAATAATTACAAAAGGAGAGTTTGACAATGGCAGCATATAAAAGCGATATTGAAATAGCACAGGAAACAGAATTAATGCCAATAGAAAGTATTGCGGCTAAGCTTGACCTTACTAGGGACGATATAGAACTTTACGGTAATTATAAAGCAAAAATTGATTATACAAAATTCAAAGACAAGAAAGAAAAGGCAAAACTGGTTCTTGTAACGGCCATTACGCCAACCCCTGCGGGAGAGGGAAAAACAACTACCGTTGTAGGTCTTGGCGACGCCCTTAACAGAATTGGAAAAAATACAATAATAGCACTCAGGGAGCCGTCTCTTGGGCCTGTTTTCGGCGTAAAGGGAGGAGCTGCCGGCGGAGGATATGCTCAGGTTGTTCCTATGGAGGATATAAACCTGCATTTTACAGGAGATTTCCATGCTATCGGCGCGGCAAACAACCTGCTGGCGGCTATGATAGACAATCATATTTTCCAGGGAAACGCGCTTGATATTGATGTAAGGAAAATTACTTGGAAGCGCTGCGTGGATATGAATGACAGGCAGCTTAGAAATATTGTCTGCGGTATTGGCGGAAAAGTAAACGGCATGCCGAGAGAGGATGGATATGACATAACTGTTGCGTCCGAGATAATGGCTATTCTCTGCCTTTCAAAGGATATTACAGACCTTAAGGAGAGGCTTTCAAGGATTATAATTGGATACACAAGAGATGACAAGCCGGTAACGGCGGGACAGCTTAAAGCACAGGGAGCAATGGCGGCTCTCCTTAAAGACGCCATAAAACCTAATCTTGTACAGACGCTTGAGCATAATCCGGCTATCGTTCACGGCGGCCCCTTTGCGAATATAGCACATGGCTGCAACAGTATTACAGCTACAAAAATTGCGCTTAAGCTGGGTGAATACGTTGTTACCGAGGCAGGCTTCGGCGCGGATCTGGGGGCTGAAAAATTCCTGGATATTAAATGCCGTAAGGCTGGAATAAAGCCTGACGCAGTAGTAATTGTTGCAACTGTTAAGGCGCTTAAAATGCATGGAGGAGTTCCCAAAACAGAGCTTGGCCCCAAAAATCTTGAAGCGCTTGAGAGAGGGCTTCCCAACCTCCTTAAGCATATAGAAAATATTACTAAGGTGTACGGACTTCCGGCAGTTGTTGCGATTAACAGATTTCCTACCGATGACGAGGAAGAGCTTAAGCTTATAGAGACAAAATGCAAGGCGCTAGGCGTAAACGTAGCCCTTTCAGAGGTATGGGGAAAGGGAGGCGCAGGCGGCGAGGAGCTTGCTAAGGAGGTTGTACGCCTTGTAGAGGAAGGCGCAAATGACTTTAGATTTGCTTATGAAGACGAAATGACAATTGAGGAAAAGATAAACGCCATTGTGACAAAGGTTTACGGAGGAGACGGAGTGGACTTTACCCCCGCGGCCAGAAAAGAGATGGAAAAGCTGCAGAACCTCGGCTTTGGCGGTTATCCTGTATGTATGGCTAAAACACAGTATTCACTGTCCGACGACCCTCTTAAAATGGGACGGCCAGAGGGCTTCAGGGTTACGGTAAGGAATATGAAGGTTTCGGCCGGAGCAGGATTTATCGTGGTTCTTACAGGCGATGTAATGACTATGCCGGGTCTTCCTAAGGTCCCAGCCGCTGAAAATGTGGATGTCGATGAAAACGGAAAAATTAAAGGATTATTCTGATTTGCGGGTGGTCAAATGGATACACAGATAGATAAAGAATGGTTTGAGGCTCTTGCTTCGTCCTCGCCCACACCTGGCGGGGGCGGGGCTGCCGCTCTTGCGGGAGCAGCGGGAGCCGCCCTTGGAATGATGGTTGCAAACCTTACAGTCGGCAAGAAAAAATATGCCGGCGTTGAGGAAGAAATAACAGGCCATCTTAAAAGGCTTAAAGTACTTATGGATGAAATGCTTTCCTTAATTGAAGCGGACGCGGTAGGCTTTGCACCGCTTGCAGCGGCATATTCGCTTCCGTCCTCAACCGATGAGGAGAAGAGGAAAAAGGAAGTTGTGATGGCAAGGGCGCTTAAGGACGCCTGTCAGGTTCCTCTCAGGACTATGGAGGCCGGGGCTGAAATACTGGAGAGTATCGAGGTGCTTTCAGTAAAGGGCAGTGTAATGGCCGTAAGCGATGCCGGAGTTGCCGCTCAGTTCATAAGGACTGCTGTGCTCGGTGCGTCAATGAATGTCTTTATTAACACAAAGTCCATGAAGGATAAGAATTTGGCGCTTGAATATAATAATAGAGCTGAAGGTCTTAACAGGGCGGCGTCCGAGAGAGCAGACAAAATTTTCAATAGAATAGAGGAGGCGCTCAAATGTCGGTAATAAAGGGGTCGCAGGTTGTAGAGGCAATGGGGGCTGAAATAAAGGAACAGGTGGAAAAACTGAACGCAGCGGGTGTAGAACCCTGTCTTGCCATACTTCGTGTGGGAGCGGACGGAAGCCAGATAGCCTATGAAAAAGGCGCAAAAAAACGCATGGAGGCTAACGGGATTAAATGCCTTGTGACAGAGCTTGCCGAGGATATAACCCAGTCTGAGTTTGAGGGTGAGTTTAAAAAACTTAATGAGGACAGCAAGGTGCATGGAATTCTTGTTCTTCAGCCTTTGCCTGGGCATTTAAGCATCGAACCGCTGAAAAACACTATAAACCCTATTAAAGATGTTGATGCAATCAGTCCTGTAAATCTTTATAAGGTCATGGCTGGAGATCCGACAGGCTATGCCCCATGTACGGCGGAAGGGGTTATTGAAATACTCGACTGGATGAAAACACAGTACAGAGGAAAGAAATGCGCCGTTGTCGGCTGCTCTTTAGTTGTAGGAAGGCCATTAGGGCTTCTCCTGCTGGCTAGGGACGCCACAGTTACATTCTGCCATGAATTTACTGTAGATGTACCGAAGGAAACGAGGGATGCGGATATACTTGTCGTGGCTGCCGGTGTGCCCAAGCTTATTGGCGCCGGACATGTAAATAAAAATATGACGGTAATAGATGTTGGAATAAATGTAGGAAGCGACGGAAAGATGTGCGGGGATGTTGATTTTGATACTGTGGAGCCTTTAGTGGCCAACATAACTCCTGTACCCGGCGGCGCAGGCACGGTTACAACGTCAGTTCTTGCTAAACATGTTGTTAAGGCGGCTATGGCCCTTAACTAAATGGAGGAGAGGATACCTTATGGCAAAATATGAGCTTAGATACGGAGACGGCACCGTATCGTTCGAGTACGATGAAAAGAATGTAATTGATGTTATTAACGCTAATATCATGGAGGAAACAACGCTTTCTTCAGAGGAAGTAATCAGGAATGCTGTAGAAAATCCTATAGGAACGCCAAAGCTTGAGGAAATGGTTACTCCGCAGTCTAAGGTAGTTCTTGCAATAGGAGACAAAACCAGACTTTGGACAAAGCAGAGCCTGATGATTAAGGTTATAATGGAAAAGCTTGGAGAAATAGGGGTTCCCGATGAAAATGTAACTATAATTTCATGTGTAGGAGGACATCCAAGCCAGACGCCTGAAGAAATAGAGGCTGCGGTCGGAGCCGATATGATGAAAAGGGTTAAGGTAATTGAGCATAACAGCTATGCTGACGACGATTACTTTACGTATCTTGGCACAACAAAAATGGGTACGCCGGTATATATAAATAAAATTGCGCAGGACGCTGACTGCCTCATACTTCTTGGCGGAGTTGTTTATCATTTCCTTGCTGGATTTGGCGGAGGAAGGAAAATGGTTCTTCCTGGACTTTGCTCTCAAAAGACAATCATAGCGAACCATATACATTCCCTTGGACCAAATTTAGGTGACGGCACAAGCCCCTTTGTAAAGGTAGGAGCCATGGATGACAGCAATCCTTTTGCCGCTGATATGATGGAAGCGTCCAAAATGGCTGAACCTGAATTTATAGTTAATGTTGTTGTAAACGACGATGGAAAAATAACGCACGCGTTTGCGGGCGATATGGTTGAGGCACATCAAAAGGCGGTTGAGGTTATTATTGAAAGGGACGGCGTGCCTGTTAAGGAGCTGGCCGATATGGCTATTGTTTCAGGCGGTGGCTATCCTAAGGATATTAATCTTTATCAGAGTACGAAGCCTATGGTAAACGCTGCGGGCGGCCTTAAGGACCATGGAATAATGATACTGCTGCATGAGGAGAGGGACGGCGTTGGCCATGCCGACATGGAAAAAATGCTGGTAGAAATGGATACGACCCTTGAAAGAGAAAAATATCTTAGAGAGAATTATAACGTAGGCCGTAACCTTGCCTTCTATACATGCGAGATGGCCGACAAATACGATATAATTTTAGTTTCCTCAATAGATGAGAAGTATGTTAAAAAGACTAACCTTAAGCTTGTAAGGTCAATTGACGAAGCCCTTGAGCTTGCGTATAAAATAGCCGGAAGAAAAGACTTAAGAACATATATTATGCCATACGGTTCAAATACTCTTCCGATACTCCAGAAATAATTAAAAGCCGGCGATATTTAAATATCGCCGGCTTTTTTCTGACACTCACTGCATTCACGGTCATGAATTGATATAATTCCTCTGCATTCAGGACAGGTATATTTTTTCTTCTGTCGTTCCATAAATTCTGTTAATCCATACTCTTTTACAAGCATGCTGTTTTCAACTAAGCTTGCCTTATACCGCACATTGTAGCTTTTTTCAAGCCGTTTAATCTGTTTGCACGGATAAGAGCTGCATTCATAGCAATATGTAAAGCCCATTTCGGTTACGCATTCTTTAATTTTACATTTACGGCAGTGCTCAGGCTTATCTATATCACTGTTGCCGCAGCCGCTGCATGGCCTTTTGCTGTAACAGTGTTTATAGCAGACCATACAGTTCATTCCGCATGGAGCGAACATGTTGGGGTTGATGTATTCCTCGGGCATTTTCATTGGCATTTTATCCTCTGGGCAATATTATAGTTTATTAGGCATATTTTATCATAGCCATGACTAATTTACTACAGATATTACATAATCTTTTAATACATAAAGCTTTGTGGGGAGTTTACAATAGTATGCTTTATATAGTATACTGAATAATACAACACGAATTTGAATTATTATTCAGGAGGATTGCATATGGATTTTATTCCTGATTACTTGAGGGAAATTAATATACAGTCTGTAGTATTAAGATTTTTATTTGCGGCTGTCTGCAGCGGCATAATCGGAACCAGCCGAGGAAGAAGACAGCACGCCGCCGGACTTAGGACGCATCTTTTAGTATGTGTCGGAGCCGCGTCAATAATGATGATAAACCAGTATACGTATCAATACATGGGCTGGGGCGGTGATGTAGGCAGAATGGGAGCACAAGTTGTCAGCGGCATTGGTTTTCTTGGCGCCGGCACAATACTTGTAACGGGCAAGAAACATATAAAAGGTCTTACCTCGGCAGCCGGACTTTGGGCTTCGGCATGTATGGGTCTTGCTGTTGGAATTGGCTTTTATGAAGCAGCTGCCGTTATGTGTCTGCTCCTTTTTATAATATTGTCTGTGCTGGAGCATTTTGACGAGGAATATATAAAGACTTCAAGAGGAAGAATGGTGTATGTGGAATACAGCAGTACAATGCCGTTAAGCTGCGTAATAAAGGGCGTTAGGGAACAGGGCTGGCATGTAAGCGGTATAGAGCAGATAAACACAAAAATGGAAAATGTCAATTCCTTTGTTTTGATTATTGATGTTAAAAACAAAGACATGAGAAATGAAAAGGCTTTTGAGAGGCTTGGAGATATAGAAGGGGTATTTTTTGTCGAGGAAATTTAAATGTTATCCTTGAAAATACTTACGGTCTGTGGCAGAATGTAATCCGAAGGTGAAAAAATGAAGCTTAAAGATTTCAGACAGACCAAAATGGGAAAGTTTTTAAGCAGTTATGAACTTACCTATACGAATAAAGAAGGAAAAGAAAAGGTATATGAGATGGTCAGCCGGGAGAGTAA
>PPYF01370357.1_pt1 | contig 32419 bp, 32 predicted proteins | sample 1559871 | NCBI WGS metagenome assembly PPYF01 (sample SAMN08240021, study PRJNA423297) | Human gut metagenome, whole genome shotgun sequencing project.
GGAAATAAATCATGGCTAAAGGTATTCGTGAGAAAATCAAGCTGGTTTCTTCTGCTGGTACTGGTCACTTCTATACCACCACGAAGAACAAGCGTACTAAGCCGGAAAAACTGGAACTGAAAAAGTTCGATCCAGTTGTCCGTCAGCACGTACTGTACAAAGAAGCTAAAATTAAATAATTTCAGTTTCGATGTAGCAAAAAACCTCGCCATGGCGGGGTTTTTTGTTTTCTACGCGTCCCCATAATAGAGAGAGCTGCATTACATCCGGAGACGCTATGCCTGAATTACCTGAAGTTGAAACCAGCCGCCGGGGGATTGAACCCCACCTGGTCGGTGCAACCATCCAGCATGCCGTTATCCGCAACGATCGCCTGCGCTGGCCCGTCTCTGATGAAATCTATCGCCTGAGCGACAAACCCGTCCTGAGCGTGCAGCGTCGCGCCAAATACCTGCTGCTCGAGCTGCCTGACGGCTGGATCATCATTCATCTCGGTATGTCCGGGAGTCTACGTATTTTGCTGGAAGAATCACCGGCGGAAAAACACGACCACGTTGATTTGGTGATGAGTAACGGCAAAGTGCTGCGTTACACCGATCCACGGCGTTTTGGCGCCTGGCTCTGGACTCCCGTGCTGGAAGGGCACAGCGTTCTGGCGCATCTTGGCCCAGAGCCGCTCAGTGAGGAATTCAACGCGGAATACCTGTTGGCGAAGTGCGCAAAGAAAAAAACCGCAATCAAGCCATGGCTGATGGATAACAAACTGGTGGTGGGGGTTGGCAATATTTATGCCAGCGAATCGCTGTTCGCCGCGCGGATCCATCCGGATCGGCACGCGTCGTCGCTGTCGAAGGACGAAGGTGAAAGGTTGGTCGGTGCGATCAAAGCGGTGCTTAAACGTTCGATTGAACAGGGCGGAACGACGCTGAAAGATTTTCTGCAAAGTGATGGGAAGCCGGGCTATTTTGCGCAGGAATTGCAGGTGTATGGGCGGAAAGGGGAGCCTTGTCGCGCCTGTGGAACGCCGATTATCGCCAGCAAACACGCGCAGCGGGCGACATTTTATTGCCGGGTGTGCCAGAAGTAGCGCCGTTGTATTTCCAGCGTCGCGAAAAGCGCAACGCTGGAAAAGGGGAGCGTTACTGAAGTTTCTCCATCAGCGCCTGATGGACATTTGCCGGCAGGAAGTGGGTGACATCACCATCGTGACGCGCCACCTCTTTTACCAGCGATGATGAGATAAACGACCAGTCTTTTGACGGCATCAGAAAGACGCTTTCCAGCTCAGGCATCAGGTGACGATTCATGTGCGCCAACTGCATTTCATACTCGAAGTCGGCGACGGCGCGCAGGCCGCGAATCAAAATATTTGCCTGCTGAGCGCGGGCAAAATTAGCCATCAAATCGCTAAAACCCATCACTTCCACGTTAGGCAGGTGTGCCGTTGCCTGCTGGGCCAGCGCGACGCGCTCGCTCAAATCAAACATCGGTTTTTTGCTGGGACTGGCCGCAATTGCGAGGATAACCTGGTCAAACATGCAGGCTGCACGCGTGACGATATCAAGGTGACCGTTGGTAATAGGATCGAAGGTGCCCGGATAAATCGCCCGTTTTTGCATAATAATCCTCAATGCGTTTTCGGTGGCAGGTACGGCTCCAGGAGTTGCAGCAAGCGCTGCAAAGCCCCCTGATTCTGGTAGAGAACCTCAACGGCGTGACGTCCGTAGAAACTACGGTAGTCTGCATCGGCTAATAGAGAGGATACCTCTTTTTCGAGGCTTGCGGCGTCGGTGACCGTAATCAGGCCGCTCGCCTGCTCCAGACGCGCACAGATATCTTTAAAGTTAAAGGTGTGCGGCCCCATCAGCACCGGAATAGCGTGCGCTGCGGCTTCGAGCGGGTTATGACCCCCACGTTCAACCAACGATCCGCCCACAAACGCCAGGTCGGCGATGCCGTACAGCAGCATCAGTTCACCCATGGTGTCACCAATCACCACCTGCGTGGTGGCGGACGGTACTTCACCCGAAGAACGCGTTGTGAAGGTTAAACCGGCCTGACGGGTCAGATTGATGGCATCCGGGAAGCGCTCAGGGTGGCGAGGTACCAGAATCAACAGTAAATCAGGGTATTGCTTCAGCAGCGCATGGTGGGCAGCAATAATGATGCTCTCTTCACCATCGTGGGTGCTGGTCGCAATCCACACGGGGCGGTGCGGCGCCCATTGACGGCGCAGCGTGATGGCCTTGGCCGCTAGCTGTGGCGTCACGGAAATATCAAATTTCAGGCTACCGGTGATGGTGACCTGGCTGTTTTTCGCCCCCAGCGTCACGAAACGCTTACCGTCTTCTTCATTCTGCGCCGCAATCAGCGTAATGCGCTGAAGCAGCGTACGTACAAATGAGCCCAGTTTTGCGTAGCCGGCGGCGGAACGTTCGGATAGACGGGCGTTGGCAATGACCAACGGGATATGGCGATGATGCAGCGCGGCAATTAAATTAGGCCACAGCTCCGTTTCCATAATTAACACCAGCTTAGGGTCAATCTTATCGAGGAAACGGTTGAGGGCATCGGGTAAATCATAAGGCAGATAGACGTGTTGAACGTCTTTGCCAAAGGCTGACTGCACGCGCTCTGAGCCTGTTGGCGTCATCGTTGTCACGGTGATTGGCAAATCGGGGTAACGGTGGCGCAGTGCGCGAACTAGCGGGATCGCTGCCAGCGTTTCACCAACGGAAACCGAATGCAGCATAATCCCGCCTGCTTTCAGCGGCTGGCGGTAGAATCCGTAACGTTCACCCCAGCGTTTACGATAGGCTGGAGCCTTACGTCCGCGCACCCAAAGCCGTATCCAGATGAGAGGCTGAATAAGGTAGAGAAGGGCGGTGTAAAGCAATTCAAGCATAATAAATAGCTGAGTTATGAATGTGCTGAGGATTCTATGTATTTACCTGAGGCTTTACCATTACTTTTGCTGTTTTTGGACTAAATTATCCACAGCGTGGTGGCTTGCCGTGGATATCGCTGCTTATCCCCCTTTTTTATGCTGCCGGATACCATTTGTGCTCAAGGAAATAAGCCGAGCGTCGGGCGACGATAGCCATCGGGATTATAATTCTACTGACATGATTTATAAGGGGTAAATGATTTAAACGCGCAAAGTGCTTCCGGTTCGGATTGCGGCAAAAGAAGTGGTACACTATCGCGTCAAAATTGAGTGCATTAACAGTAATCAGGTTGCTGCTGAGCCTTAAGCAGTAGCGTATTTTTGCCTATTTTATTCGGAAAATCTCAACCAAAGAGTCGCTTGTGGAAAAGCCATTTAGAAAAATTCTGCTCATTAAAATGCGTTTTCACGGGGATATGCTGCTGACTACTCCCGTTATTAGCACGCTTAAACGTCATTATCCTGATGCGAAGGTTGATGTTCTGCTGTATCAGGACACGATGCCTATTTTATCCGAAAACCCTGAGATCAATGCGCTGTATGGTCTGAAAAATAAAAAAGCTAAAACCACAGAAAAAATTAATAACTTTATTAGCTTAATCAGAGTATTACGTTCAAATAAGTATGACCTCGTGGTTAACATGGCCGATCAGTGGATGGTGGCCGTGCTGGTCCGTCTGCTGAATGTGCCAATGAGTATTTCGCAGGACTACCGCCATCGGCAGTCTGCCTTCTGGCGCAACAGTTTCACGCACCTTGCCCCGTCACAGGGGAATAACGTGGTTGAGAGCAATCTTTCCGTGCTGGCGCCGCTGGGGCTCGATTCCTATGTCGCGGAAACGACGATGAGCTACAATCCCCGCTGCTGGGAACGTGTGCGTCAGGAGCTGGATAAAGCCGGCGTCGGCGAGCGTTACGTCGTCATTCAGCCGACGGCGCGGCAGATTTTTAAATGCTGGGAGAACGAAAAGTTCTCTCAGGTCATCGATGCGTTGCATGAGCGCGGGATTGAAGTCGTGCTGACTTCTGGCCCAGGCGCGGACGATCTGGCATGTATTGATGCTATCGCCAGCGGCTGTAAACAACCGCCGATAACGGCGCTGGCTGGTAACGTGTCCTTCCCTGAATTGGGTGCGTTAATTGATCATGCTGCGCTGTTTATCGGCGTGGACTCCGCTCCGGGGCATATTGCTGCGGCGGTGAAAACGCCGCTCATCGCCCTGTTTGGCGCGACGGACCACATCTTCTGGCGCCCGTGGTCGGATAAAATGATTCAATTTTGGGCCGGCGATTATCGCCCTATGCCGCCGCGCGAACAGCGCAATCGCAATGAAATGTATCTCTCAGTCATTCCGGCAGCGGATGTGATTGCCGCTATTGATAAACTCTTGCCAGCCAGTCATGCGGAATCCGCCATAGGCGAAGAATTATGATCGTTGCATTTTGTCTGTATAAATATTTCCCTTTTGGCGGTTTGCAACGCGACTTCATGCGCATTGCCCAGACCGTGGCGGCGCGCGGCCATCAGGTGCGCGTATACACCCAATTTTGGGAAGGCGAACACCCTGAGAGCTTTGAGCTTATCCTGGTGCCGGTAAAATCGCGCACGAATCATGGGCGTAATGCGGAATATTACGCGTGGGTGCGAAATCACCTGCGTGAACATCCGGTGGCTCGGGTGGTGGGCTTTAATAAGATGCCGGGGCTGGATGTCTACTACGCGGCCGATGTTTGCTATGCCGAAAAAGTCGCGCAGGAGAAAGGGTTCTTCTATCGCCTGACTTCGCGCTATCGGCATTATGCCGCCTTTGAGCGCGCGACCTTTGAGCAGGGAAAATCCACGCAACTGCTGATGTTAACGGATAAGCAAATTGCCGATTTCCAAAAACATTACCAGACGGAGTCTGAGCGTTTTCATATTTTGCCGCCGGGGATCTACCCGGACAGAAAATACAGTTGCCAGATCCCTGACGCCCGCCAGGTATATCGCCAAAAGAATGGGCTGACGGGATCACAGAACGTACTGTTACAGGTGGGATCTGATTTCACGCGTAAGGGCGTCGATCGGACCTTAAACGCGATGGCCTCGCTGCCTGAAAGCCTGCGGCAGAATACCCAACTGTTCATTGTTGGACAGGATAAACCGGGCAAATTTGCGGCCCTGGCAGAGAAGCTGGGCATTCACCGCAATGTTCATTTCTTCTCTGGGCGCAATGATGTTGCTGAACTGATGGCCGCCGCCGATATTCTGCTGCATCCTGCCTATCAGGAAGCGGCGGGGATTGTCCTGCTTGAAGCGGTGACGGCGGGCCTGCCGGTACTGACGACCAGCGTTTGCGGCTACGCCCACTATATTGCGGATGCTAACTGCGGCGCAGTCATTGCGGAGCCTTTCCGTCAGGACGCGTTGAATGAGATCTTGCTGAAAGCCCTCACCCAACCGGCACTGCGCGAGGCGTGGGCGGAAAATGCGCGTAATTATGCGGATACTCAAGATTTGTACAGTCTGGCGGACAAAGCGGCAGATATCATTATAGGTGATTTAGATGGTTGAGCTGAATGAACCGCTGGCCACGCTGTGGCGCGGAAAAGATGCGTTTGAAGAGGTGAAAAATCTGCAAGGTGAGGTTTTTCGTGAGCTGGAAACCCGCCGTACGCTGCGCTTCGAACTGGCTGGCGGGAGCTATTTCCTGAAATGGCATCGCGGCACCTCCCTCAAAGAGATCGTCAAAAACCTGATTTCGCTGCGCATGCCGGTGCTGGGCGCTGACCGGGAGTGGAATGCGATTCACCGTCTGCACGATGTCGGCGTCGATACCATGCACGGCGTTGGTTTTGGCGAGAAAGGGCTTAACCCGCTGACTAAAACCTCCTTCATCATTACCGAAGATCTGACGCCAACCGTCAGTCTTGAGGATTACTGCGCCGATTGGGAGACCAATCCGCCGGCTGCTGCGGTGAAACGCATGCTGATTAAGCGTGTGGCGACGATGGTACGTAAAATGCACCTGGCCGGCATTAACCACCGCGACTGCTACATCTGTCACTTCTTACTGCACCTGCCATTTAGCGGTCAGGAAGAGTCGCTTAAAATTTCGGTCATTGATCTGCACCGCGCGCAGATCCGCAATCATGTGCCGCGTCGCTGGCGTGATAAAGATTTGATCGGCCTGTATTTCTCATCGCTGAATATCGGTCTGACGCAGCGCGATATTTTGCGTTTTATGCGGGTTTATTTTGATAAATCTATCAGAGATGTACTGCGTGAAGAGCAGGCGCTGCTGGCAAAAGCCGCAGACAAGGCCAACAAAATAAAAGAAAGAACGATCAGAAAGTCGTTGTAATTGCCGGGAGCAGGACATGACCTATCCGTATTTGAATGCCGATGAGATGATTAAAGAGACCCTCATCTTTAATGAAGGCCAGCCGTTATCCGCGGATGCGCCATTCCATATTGCCTACGGCATTGATAAAAACTTTCTCTTCGGCTGCGGCGTTTCTATTGCTTCAGTTCTGCTGCATAACCGCAGCATGAACTTTGTGTTCCATGTCTTTATCGATGTCATTTCTGACGAAGAAAAGCAGCACTTTGCGCAACTGGCACAGGATAACGGCACCTGTATTCAGATTCATATCGTCAACTGCGAACGACTGACCGCCTTCCCGACTACCAAGAACTGGTCGGTCGCGATGTATTTCCGCTTCATCATCGGCGATTACTTTATTGGTCAGCAAACCCGGCTTCTTTATCTGGATGCGGACATTGTATGCCAGGGGGCGCTGGGGGAATTGATGACGCTGGAGCTCGCGGATACCGTGGCGGGTGTTGTGCCTGAGCGTGATAACAAATGGTGGCTGTCGCGTAGCCAGAGCCTGGATTGCCCGGCGATTGCTAACGGCTACTTCAACTCCGGCGTGCTGCTGCTGAATATCCCCGCGTGGGCCAGTGAGCATGTTTCAGGCAAGGCGATGTCCCTGCTGTCTGACAAAAACGTGACGCGCAAGCTGAGCTTTATGGATCAGGATATCCTGAACATTATTCTCTCAGGGAAAGTGACGTTTATCGACGGCAAATACAACACGCAGTTCAGCCTCAACTATGAGCTGAAAGAGACGTTTATCAACCCTATCCATGCCGGTACGGTACTGATTCACTACGTCGGGCCAACCAAACCCTGGCACAACTGGGCCTGCTACCCGAGCGCGGCGCCTTTTCTGACGGCGAAAGCCGCATCGCCGTGGAAAGATTTGCCGTTGCTCAAACCCGGAAATGCGAACTATGCGCGCTACTGTGCCAAGCATAACTTCAAGAATAACAAGCCACTCGCTGGCATCATGAACTATATTTACTATTTCTATTTAAGAGTGGTTAGATAGTCTTTTGAATTTTATGGCTATTTTGGCTACAGGATAACAATCTCGAACCGCCTTTTTGGGTAATGATTATTTTTGGTGGCAGTCTTATGAGCGGCAAATTGCACAGCATCACAACCGAAGACGTTAACGAAATCAAACGTCACAAGACCTCGGAAAACTGTATTATTTTCCTTTCCGGGCCATCATCATTAAAAACGCCGTTGAGCCTACTGGCCGCTTCAGATGTTATCGCCGTGAACGGTTCCGCTCGTTATCTGCTGGATAACAATATTCGGCCATTCATTTATGTGCTGACCGACTCCCGCTTTTCACTGCAGCGTAACGATGACTTCCGCGAGTTTATGAAGAAAAGCAAATATGCCATCGTCAACGGCGAGGTCTACGACAGGGCTTCTGAGGAAGATAAGCGTTATATCGACGATCACGGCTTTGTGATTCGCTCTCTGTATCAGCGAGAAAAGGGCGGGTTCTTTAAGAAAATTAAGTTCACCATTGCGTCGAAACTGGACGACAAAATCCTGATTGATGTCCCTGCCTCGAAAAAGAAACGGCTGGCGGGATTTAGCCTGGATATTACCCATGGCTACTGCTCATGCCATACCGTGGCGTTTGCTGCACTTCAGGTAGCGTACAGTTTGGGCTATCAGAAAATCGTCCATTCCGGACTGGATTTGGTTGACACCTGTGCCCGTTTTTACGATGAAAAGCACAACCAACAGCCGTCGGAGTTGAGTCGGGATTTAGGGAAAATCCTGCCGTTCTACCGCTTTATGCGTGAGAACGTGGCGGATATTAATGTTTATAACCTCTCTGATACGACGGCCATAAGTTACGATGTGATCCCGTTTATTACGCCGCAAGAGGTGTAGTGGACCATCAGTGAATAAAAAAGGCTGCACCATGCAGCCTTTTTTATTGTCAGCCCTAAACCACCTCCAGGGAGGTGGTGATTAATTTCTAGTTTTGCTGGGGCTTGAATTTTAGCGCCAGAGCGATGCCCATCAGCATCGTCAGGTTTTCAATACTGACGGTTTCGAAAGCGCCGCGAATAAACAGGTTACCCACGAGTATCAAACCAATCAGAAGCCAGGCTTCTTTTACCATGCCTTTGCTATTCTTGTAACCCTTCACCGCCTCTACTAGCACTGAAATCAGGAGATACCAGAGAGCGAACAGGCCAAGCAAACCACCCGCAAACCATTCGGAAAGCGTCAGATTGTGCGGACCGATGGATTTTTTAAAGTCCCATTGTGGGTAGTCCTGTACCCGGCTGTCATATACTCGGTAGTAAACCGTTTCACCATAACCATAACCCTTGATTGGGTTTTCTTTAATCAAATCAAGTGCTGAGCCTTGTGTTCCGCTACCGTAGCGATTAGAACTGGAGGTCTGCTGCATTTTATGGAATAGCAATTTTAGGCTATCCGGATCTTTCAGGTGCCCAATAGCGAGTACGCCTCCAAGTAATACGGCGGCGATCAGCGGCAATTTCCATTCACGTTTAAGAATGCACCAGATAAATGCCGGGATGAGAATAGATAGCCATGTTCCACGCTGCAGCGTTCCCACAATCATGAAGCCCAAAGCCGCCGCAATAACAAAGAACAGTATTTTTGCTTTTGCGGTTTTTATGTTCCAGAGGAACAGGAAGGCGGGCGTCATAAATATCAGTATGTCAGACTTATATTTATGATCGAAGTTTGTTAGCGGCATCATTCCTTGCTGATATTCGCGGAAATACTGCCAGCCATCGACAAGCGCCAGAGGCAGAATGCCGATAATCAGAGAGTAAATTAGTGTTTTTGAAATATTATCTTTACTTTCTGCATGCAACAATATTGGGATGACCAATGTCATCAGCAGTAGTTTTTCGAGGATCGTATTCGCGAATTTGCTGAAGCTGTAAGCATGGTCAAAAGAGATTGCCACGGCATAAGAACTCACAAGAACAAAGCATAGTAGTGAGTAGGTTAAGTTATTCTTGAAGAAACCCAGCAAGGCGGATTTTTTCTTAACGACATAATATATTGCAGTTATCACCATTAAAGTGGAAACAACATGTTTATAACGCGTGATGTGCTCAAAAAAGTACATCATTATAAACAACGAAACCAATCCTCGGTTCCAAATGGATTGCCAGCAAAAATCCCTTTGCTTCAATGTGTTGGATGAAGTCATCAACGTACCTTAATAAAAACTACCAGGATAAAATCTTGTGCAACTCGCGAATAACCGCGGGCGCAGGGAGATCGGCTAAATCTTTTGACTCTGAACAGCACGCCACCTGATTCTTCCCATACCCGCCTATCAATCCCGGGTCGGTCGGTCCATACAGCGTAATATTTGGGCGATCCAACGCCGCGGTTAAATGGCTTAACCCGGTATCCACCGATATAACAAATTTTGCTTCTGCCAACACGTGCGCGATTTTCTCAAGGCTCAGTCGCGGCAGCACGTCAACATAATCAAACCCTTGCGCTAAACGCTGTGCTCTGGCTTCTTCATGAGAAGCTCCCCACGGCAGCTTGATGCGCAGACCACTTTCCTGCAATAGGCCAATCAATTCGCGCCAGTGGCTTTCCGGCCAATGTTTATCATCGCGGGTTGTGGCGTGCAGGAAAACACAATAAGGCGCGCTATCTGCTGGACTCACGCTCAGGAAATGCTGTGCGATTGCGTAATCACCCTGTGATTCAGGTTTGACGTAGCTCAGGCTTTTGGCAAACAGCTCACGGGTACGTTCAACGGCGTGCTGCTGTTTAGCGATATGGTGACGACGATTGTAGAACAGGCTTGCCAGCGGTTCGCGGGCGGTCTGCCAATCCATGCCGTGCTTGATACCGCGTGCTAATCGGGTGACCAGCGCGGCGCTTTTGACCAGCCCCTGGGCATCGATGATGGCGTCGTATTTCACCGACTGTACTGTATCGCGAAAGGCTTTCCGTTCGGCTTTAATCGGTGCGGAAAACCACGCCTTGCGCCAGCGACGAATCGCCACCGGGATGACGCGGTCTACGGCTTCATGCCAGGAGGGAATTTGCGCGAAGCCTTCTTCCACCACCCAATCAAAACGAATGCCGGGAATGGCGCGCATCGCGTCGGTTAACGCCGGCAGCGTATGCAGGACATCGCCCATTGAAGAGGTTTTAACAATCAGAACCCGCATGCGTCAGGCTTCCTCGCTCGACAGTAGAGCATTAAGCTCTTCCAGCACGCGGGCCGGTGTGATGTCGATAAGGCTTTGGTGATAGCCCTGAGCGGAATCGCCTTTACGTACTTTGTGATAGCCAGTGATAAGGCGGATGACGCGCGCCTTATTCGACAGCGGTGGGGTAAAGTCCGGGCTGCTTGGGCCATACAGCGCCACCAGAGGGCGGTTGAGTGCAGCGGCGACGTGCATCAGACCGGAGTCGTTGGTGACAACGGCTTTACAGGCAGCCAGCAGAATGACCGCTTGTTCGAGCTGGGTCTCCCCGGCAAGATTACGACACCAGGTTTTCTGTTCTTCGCTCAGGGCGGCGATGATCTCATTGCCTGCATCGTTATCTTTTGCGGAGCCGAAAAGCACAATCTGATTACCCTCATCAATCAGCTGTTTCGCCAGCGTCGCATAGTGATAATGCGGCCAGCGTTTGGCTGGGCCAAATTCAGCGCCGGGGCAAAAGCCAATCATTGGGCGATCGTTCGACAGCGAGAACGCGTTGCAGGTGAGGGATTTTTCGCCTTCGTTGACCTGTAGCTGCGGCCAGAGCAGCGGCTGCGGGAGATCTTTGGCGCAACGCATCACGCCTTTATCATAGGCCAGCGCCACGTAGCGCTCGACCATCAGCGGCCAGGCTTCTTTGTCCAGTACGCGCGCGTCGTTCAACAGACCGTAGCGCATTTCTCCGCGCCAGCCGGTACGCAGCGGAATACCAGCAAAAAACGGTACCAGTGCCGATTTAAAGGAGTTAGGCAGGACGTAGGCTCGGTCATAGCGCCGCTCGCGCAGGCTATGTCCGAGTTTGCGCCGTTCGCCAATTTCCAGCGCGCCGTGCCCAAGGGGCATGGCGATCGCTTCGTTGACTTCCGGCATACGTGATAACAACGGACGGCACCACGCGGGTGCCATCACATCGATTATCGCCTGGGGAAAGCGCGCCTTGAGCGTGCGATAGAGACTTTGCGACATCATCATGTCGCCCACCCATGACGGGCCGACCACCAGTATTTTCATGCTGACTTCTTACGCGTCGCGGTTCAACCAGGCCATATATTCCGTAACGCCTTCGGCGACGGTCTTAAATGGCTTATCGTAGCCCGCAGCACGCAGGTTGGTCAGATCGGCCTGAGTAAACGCCTGATAGCGGCCTTTCAGTTTATCCGGGAATGGAATGTACTCAATGCTGCCTTTTTTGTGGTACGCCAGCGTCGCGTCAGCCACAGCCTGGAAGGATTCCGCGCGGCCGGTACCGAGGTTGAATATGCCGGAGACGCCGTTTTCCCAGAACCACAGGTTCACCGCCGCTACGTCACCCACGTAGACGAAATCACGCTTGAAGCCATCGCTGCCTTCGAACAGTTTCGGGCTTTCGCCATTGTTCAACTGGGTGTTGAGGTGGAAAGCCACGCTCGCCATGCTGCCTTTGTGGCCTTCGCGCGGGCCATAGACGTTGAAGTAACGGAAGCCAACAATGGGGGAGTCGACTTCTGGCATGATGCGGCGAACGTATTCGTCGAACAGGAATTTGGAGTAGCCGTAAACGTTGAGCGGTTTTTCAAATTCACGGGACTCGATAAAGTCGCTGGTGCGTCCGCCGTAGGTGGCTGCAGAAGAGGCGTACAGGAACGGAATTTCACGCTCCAGGCAGTAGTGCAGCAGCTCTTTGGAGTACTGATAGTTATTATCCATCACGTACTTACCGTCCCACTCGGTGGTGGAGGAGCAGGCGCCTTCGTGGAATACGGCTTCGATGTCACCGAGCTCTTCACCGGCCATAATCTGGATCAGAAAATCTTCTTTATCCATGTAATCGGTGATGTCGAGATCGACCAGGTTGACGAACTTGGTGCCGTCTTTCAGGTTATCCACCACCAGAATGTCAGTGATGCCTTTGTCATTGAGCGCTTTCACGATGTTGCTGCCGATGAAGCCAGCGCCGCCGGTAACGATGATCATAACTGTAACCTTTGAAATGTGAGTACCCTGGACTATCCAGGGCGCTAATACCTCTTATCATATCATCACATTGCTAAGCCTTCAGCCTTTCACCATGCAGAGAGCCTAAGCCACGTGATTTATGCTGCAAATAATTCATTCAGACATGCATCATCTCGTATCAGCGTATAGCTTTGGGTAATATGTGCCAAATTTTACCGAATCTGGAGAGTTGCAATGCGTGGTGATTTCTACAAACAGTTAACGAACGACCTGGAGACCGCGCGTGCCGAGGGTCTGTTCAAAGAAGAACGTATCATTACTTCCGCTCAACAGGCGGATATCACGGTCGGTGACGGTAGTCACGTCATCAACTTCTGCGCCAACAACTACCTTGGCCTGGCCAACCATCCTGAGCTGATTAAAGCAGCGAAAGCGGGGATGGACAGCCACGGTTTTGGTATGGCCTCCGTCCGCTTCATCTGCGGTACGCAGGACAGCCACAAAGCGCTGGAGCAGAAGCTCGCGGCTTTCCTCGGCATGGAAGATGCCATTCTGTATTCCTCTTGTTTTGATGCTAACGGCGGTCTGTTCGAAACGCTGCTTGGCGCTGAAGATGCGATTATCTCCGATGCCCTGAACCATGCTTCGATCATCGATGGCGTGCGTCTGTGCAAAGCGAAGCGTTTCCGCTACGCCAACAACGATATGCAGGAGCTGGAAGCTCGTCTGAAAGAGGCCCGTGAAGCCGGTGCGCGTCATGTGCTGATTGCTACCGACGGCGTTTTCTCCATGGATGGCGTCATCGCCAACCTGAAAGGCGTCTGCGACCTGGCGGACAAATACGATGCGCTGGTGATGGTTGATGACTCCCATGCCGTCGGTTTTGTTGGCGAAAATGGCCGTGGTTCTCACGAATACTGCGAAGTAATGGGCCGCGTGGACATCATCACCGGTACCCTGGGCAAAGCGCTGGGTGGCGCGTCCGGCGGCTATACCGCGGCGCGTAAAGAGGTGGTTGAGTGGCTGCGTCAGCGCTCCCGCCCATACCTGTTCTCCAACTCCCTGGCGCCGGCCATCGTTGCTGCATCCATCAAAGTATTGGAGATGGTTGAAGAGGGCAGCGAGCTGCGCGACAAGCTGTGGGCCAACGCGCGTCTGTTCCGCGAAAAAATGAGCGCCGCGGGCTTTACCCTCGCAGGTGCCGATCACGCGATTATTCCGGTGATGCTGGGCGATGCGGTTATTGCACAGAACTTTGCCCGTGAATTGCAAAAAGAGGGGATCTATGTGACCGGTTTCTTCTTCCCTGTTGTACCAAAAGGTCAGGCGCGTATTCGTACCCAGATGTCGGCGGCGCATACGACGGAACAAATTGAACGTGCGGTGGCAGCCTTTACCCGCATCGGTAAACAACTGGGCGTCATTGCCTAAGGGTGTGAGATGAAAGCGTTATCTAAACTGAAAGCCGAAGAAGGTATCTGGATGACCGACGTTCCGGAACCGGAGCTCGGTCATAACGACCTGCTGATTAAGATCCGCAAAACCGCGATTTGTGGCACCGACGTGCATATTTACAACTGGGATGAATGGTCGCAGAAAACCATTCCGGTTCCGATGGTGGTGGGACATGAGTATGTCGGTGAAGTTGTCGGCATTGGCCAGGAAGTGCGCGGCTTTAAGCTGGGCGATCGCGTTTCCGGCGAAGGCCATATCACCTGCGGCCACTGTCGTAACTGTCGCGGCGGTCGTACGCACCTGTGCCGTAACACCATTGGCGTTGGCGTAAACCGTCAGGGCTGCTTTGCTGAGTATCTGGTGATCCCGGCCTTTAACGCCTTTAAAATCCCGGACAACATTTCCGACGATCTGGCTTCAATCTTTGACCCATTCGGTAACGCCGTGCATACCGCGCTTTCTTTCGATCTCGTGGGCGAAGATGTACTGGTGTCAGGGGCTGGCCCAATTGGCGTGATGGCAGCAGCGGTTGCCAAACACGTAGGGGCGCGTAACGTGGTGATCACTGACGTGAACGAGTACCGTTTGGAACTGGCGCGTAAAATGGGCGTCACCCGCGCGGTCAACGTGTCGAAAGAAAACCTCAACGACGTGATGGCTGAACTGGGCATGACCGAAGGCTTTGACGTGGGGCTGGAAATGTCCGGGGCGCCGCCCGCGTTCCGCACAATGCTCGACACCATGAACCACGGCGGCCGCATTGCGATGCTGGGTATTCCTCCGTCGGATATGTCCATCGACTGGACAAAAGTTATCTTTAAGGGGCTGTTTATTAAAGGTATCTATGGCCGGGAAATGTTTGAAACCTGGTACAAGATGGCGGCACTGATTCAGTCTGGTCTGGATCTTTCCCCTATCATCACCCACCGCTTCGGTATTGATGATTTCCAGAAGGGCTTTGATGCCATGCGTTCCGGCCAGTCCGGCAAAGTGGTACTGAGCTGGGATTAACCGCCCGCACCGATGGGTAAGTGTCAGTTGTCCCCGGATGTTTAATAGCGTTAAATATCCGGGGATTTTTTTGCCCTCTCGCGTAAAAGACAGCACGAAGTTTCGCTGACCTTTACCCTCCAATATGTTAAATATTGCCGTTAATCATACTGTTTGGCAGGATTTTATATGACCTATACCCCCGGTCTCCTGAGCGTCATTATGCCGCTTTACAATACGGGCGAGCCGTTTATTGCCTGTATGGATTCGCTGATTGCGCAAACCTGGAAGAATATCGAAATTATCATCGTCAACGATGGTTCGACGGATAATTCGGCGGAGCTTGCCCAGGCCTATGTGGATCGTTATCCGCATGTCCATCTGCTGCACCAGCGCAATGCGGGCGTTTCCGCGGCGCGAAACACCGGGATAAAGATCGCCAGGGGGGAGTACATTGCCTACGTGGATGGTGACGATATTGCCTATCCGCAAATGTACGAAACGCTAATGAATATGGCGCTGACGGACAATCTGGACGTCGCGCAGTGCAACGCCGACTGGTGTATTGCGGAAACGGGCAAAACCTGGGCTTCTATTCCGCCTGAGCGTATCCGCTCGACCGAGGTGATGACCGGCCCAGAGTGGCTGCGCAAAGGGCTGGCAAGCCGCCGCTGGCGTCACGTGGTGTGGATGGGCGTTTACCGTCATCAAACTATCGTTGATGCGGGATTGAGTTTTATACCAGGCCTGCACCACCAGGATATCATCTGGTCGACCGAGTTTATGTTTAACGCCAAACGCGCGCGTTACACGGAAGTGCCGTTGTACAAATACTTCCTGCACGGCGCATCGGTTAGCCGCCTGCCGCGTACCGGGCTAAAAAACCTCGCCTATCAGCGTCACTACATCAAAATTACCCGTCTACTGGACAAGATGAATCGCGACTACGCTGGGCGTATTCCTATTTATCCTGAGTTTAAACAGCAGGTGATTTACGAAGCCATGCGCGTGTGCCACTGCATCCGCAAAGAGCCGGATCGGCAGATCCGCGAGCGTATGGTTGCTGAGGCTGAAGTTTCCGGCATGTTTAAGCGGATGGTCAGTAATATTTGCAGCGTGAAGCTGGCGTATCAGGTGATGCTGTGGGCCATTCGCTTCAACAAGATGCGTGATAAATCACTCACCCCGCGTCGTTTGGCCCATCTCACCTTGGGACTGAAAGACTAGCTCTGCCACCCCTGCCACTGCAGCTGCATATATTGCACCAGCGTGCTGTGGGTGATGCTCTCGCTTAACACGTTGAAGAAGCGGCTGGCGTAGACCGGTTCCAGCGGTTTCTTCGGCTTGCAAAGCTTAACACCGCGGAACGGATTACGCGGTGCGGTTGGCTGGACTTGTGTCGGGAGACCGCTGTTAGGCCTTGAAGTATCAACCTGCGGTTCGTTGAGCAGACTGCTCGGACGCACCAGCGTAATATCTGACGGCAGGTTATAGACCATCTGCTGTAGCACCCGCACGGTTGTTGGATGCGGGTGACCAATTGCAATCGCCGAGCCGTTGCGCCGCGCCAGATCGATAGCCCGATTGAACTGGACGCGGATATCCGCCTCGTTCTGCGTGTCATCGAGGAATACCCGACGCTTAATGACCTTCACGCCGGTACCATTTGCTGCGCGCATGGCCTGGCTATTGCCAATCGTCATGCTGTCGAGGAAATAGAGATTGTAACGGCCCAGCGCCTGCATCACTTTCTGCATGCCGAACAGACTGGAGGTCATGGCGCTGCCCATATGGTTATTGAGGCCCACGGCATACGGCACTTTATCCACAGCTTCACGGATGATGCGCTCGATTTCATCGCTGCTCATATCCGGACGCAGAGTATCTTTCTCCAGCGGCTGTTTGCTGAGTGGTGCCATCGGCAGGTGAATCAGCACTTCATGCCCGCTGTTGTGGGCTTTTGTGGCCATTTCACGCGCGTGCGGTGCATTGGGTAAAACGGCGACAGATATGGATGACGGCATCGCCAGCACCTGATTTTCCTGGTGTGGACGATAACCAAAATCATCGATAACGATAGCGAGTTTGCCGGCATAGCCTGGTGCAGCTAATGCCAGCGTACTAAGAAGAACGAACTGGCGAAATTGAAGCAAAACTTATCTTCCCAACCACGGCAGTGGATTGACCGCCTGACCCTGGCGGCGAATTTCGAAATAGAGTGAAGGCCGGCCCTGGCCGCCACTGTTGCCCACCAGAGCAATCGGCTGCCCGGCACGCACCTGCGTACCCACGCTTACCAGCGCGCTCTGGTTGTAACCATACAGGCTCATATCGCCTTTACCGTGCTCAACAACGACGACCAGGCCGTAGCCCTGTAGCCAGTCGGCAAGGATGACGCGACCGTCAGCGATGGCTTTCACCTCGGTGCCTTCCGAAGCGCTAATGACCATCCCCTTCCAACGTAGCTCACCTTGTAGCTGTTCGCCATAACGATGCAGCGTGGTGCCGCGCACGGGCCAGAAGGCCTGTCCACGCGGTGCGCCAAGACCACCGGTACGCGACATCAACGAACGTTCGCTTTCCGACGGTTTATAGGTGGTGCCTTTACGGGTAGCTTCTTTCTGGCGGTCGCGCACCGCTTCCGCCTCTTTGGCTTCGCGTTCGGCGCGGGCTTTCGCCGCCGCTTCCGCACGCGCAATGCTGTTACGCAAACGGGATTCGTTGGCACGCAGTTCGCCTAGCTGCTGCTGGCCCTGCTGAATAGAGGATTCAAGTCCGGAAATGGTCTTTTGACGTTCGTTACGCGCCTGCTCCAGTTTGGTTTGCTGGGCGCGCTGCTCGTACAACAGTGTTTGCTGCTGGCTTTGCTTTTCTTCGAGCTCGGTTTTTTGTGCGGCAACCTGTTCACGCGTCTCTTTCAGTTCGGCGATAGTTTCCTGGCGTGCCTGGTTCAGGTAACCGAAATAGGCCTGCAGGCGCTGTCCACGCTGGCTTTCTTCACCGCTGAGGATTAACTGAATTCCGGTATGCTCACCCTGACGGAACGCAGCGTCGAGCTGTGCGGCCAGATTACGCTCCTGCATTTGCCGCTGTTTTTCCAGCTTAGCGATAGAGGCGTTCATTTCCGCAATTTGGGCATTGAGCTGAGCTAACGAATTTTGCGTCTCGCGTAGCTGGCGAGCGGCAGCGGCGATAGCCTGTTCCTGCGCTTTAAGCTGGGCGAGGAGAGTAGAGCGTTGCTGCTGTTGCTGGCGTACCGCGCGCTCTTTGGCGGCGATATCAGCCTGAATCGATTGCAGCTGCGAGCGGTCGTCCGCATGGGCGGGCGCGGCGCACAGCAATACGCCAGCGCTGAGTGCGCTGGCGTAGAACGAGGACCGAAGCGTTGCTCCGGCCCATTTAATAGAATAAATCGCCTTTCCCCTCATGGGGAGGGATTATTCCACGATGAACAGCGGCTTACCAGTCATCTGTTGCGGGATTTCCATCCCCATCAGCGACAGCATGGTTGGTGCGAGATCGGAAAGCTTACCGCCTTCCACCGCTTTCACGGTTTTATCGCCCACGTAGATCAGCGGAACCGGCAGGCTGGTGTGCGCCGTGTGTGCCTGGCCGGTGGCCGGATCGCGCATCTGCTCAGCGTTGCCGTGGTCAGCGGTAACCAGCAGTTGGCCGCCCACTTTTTCAACCGCCTGAGTCACTTCACTCAGGCAGTGATCCAGCGCTTCAACCGCTTTGACTGCGGCTTCCATGACGCCGGTGTGGCCAACCATATCGCCGTTCGGGTAGTTACAGATAATGGTGTCGTACTTACCGCTTTCGATAGCAGCAACCAGTTTCTCGGTCAGCTCAGCGGAGCTCATTTCCGGCTGCAGGTCATAGGTGGCCACTTTCGGGGAGTTGATCAGAATACGATCTTCGCCCTTGAACGGGTCTTCTACGCCGCCGTTGAAGAAGAAGGTCACGTGTGCGTATTTCTCAGTTTCAGAGATGCGTAGCTGGGTTTTATCGTGCTTCGCCATCCACTCACCGAAGGTGTTTTCCAGTGAGGCTGGTGGGTAAGCGCACGGCGCTTTGATATCTGCTGCGTATTCGGTCAGCATGATGAAATCGCCCAGCTTCACTTCTTTGCGACGGGCAAAGCCGTCGAAGTCCGCGTTCACGAAAGCACGGGTGATTTCACGCGCGCGGTCGGCACGGAAGTTCATGAAGATCAGCGCATCGCCGTCTTCCATAGCCGCATCGGCCTGGCCGGCTGCGCGGATCACGGTCGCTTTGACGAATTCGTCGTTTTCGTCGCGTGCGTAAGCGGCTTCCAGCGCGGCAACGGCGGTATCTGCCTGGAACTCACCTTTCGCTTCAACCAGCAGGTTGTAAGCTTGCTCAACGCGATCCCAACGGTTGTCACGGTCCATGGCGTAGTAACGGCCAATGATGGACGCGACGCGACCCTTGCCCAGCGCGGCAAATTTCTCTTCGAATGTCTGCAGAGAACCTTTGGCGCTGCGCGGTGGGGTGTCACGGCCATCAAGGAAGGCGTGCAGGTAGATTTTTTCTGCGCCGCGTTCGGCTGCCAGTTCAACCATCGCCATGATGTGATCTTCGTGGCTGTGAACGCCACCGGCAGACAGCAGGCCCATAATGTGCACCGCTTTACCCGCCGCCACGGCTTTGTCTACCGCGCCGGACAGCACCGGGTTCGCGAAGAAGGTACGCTCTTTGATTTCAACATCGAGACGGGTCAGGTCCTGGTAGACGATACGACCGGCGCCCAGGTTAACGTGACCCACTTCGGAGTTACCCATCTGACCATCAGGCAGGCCAACTTCGAGGCCAGACGCGTGAATCAGGGTATGCGGACGTTTTGCCCACAGCGCATCCATGACGGGAGTTTTTGCAGTGAAAATAGCGTTATCCTGCTGCTCTTCGCGGTAGCCGTAGCCATCCAGGATCACCAGTACCATAGGTTTTTTAGAAACCGACATTGCGACAACCTCATGCTCTAAAGACAGAAAATTTGCGTAATTTTACTACAGCTGAATCGATAAAATAACAATGAGAGATCAAAGAAAGCGGGGGCATGATGGGCGAAAAGCACACATTCCCCGGTTTTTTTTCGGTAGCACTCCGCAGAAAACGCATTACATCACGCGCGCTGGCTGTATTTGCGCCACGCCGCAGGTATACTCCTTCCCTGGTTTTTAAACATTACACGTCGGGAGCTGTTACCCCCCATGCAAGAGATTATGCAATTTGTTGGTCGTCACCCTGTCCTGAGTATCGCGTGGATCGCGCTGCTGGCGGCCGTGCTGTTCACCACCTTTAAAGGGCTGATGTCCAAAGTTAAAGTCATCAATCGCGGTGAAGCGACGCGTTTGATTAACAAAGAAGACGCGGTGGTTGTTGACCTGCGCCAGCGTGATGATTTCCGTAAAGGGCATATCGCCGGTTCCCTGAACCTGCTGCCAACTGAAATCAAAGCCAACAACGTCGGCGAGCTGGATAAGCACAAAGACAAGCCGGTGATTGTGACCGACGGTTCTGGTTTGCAGGCAACCGAGTCCGCCACCTTGCTGTTAAAAGCAGGCTTTGAGAAAGTCTTCGTTCTGAAAGAAGGCATCGCAGGCTGGAGCGGTGAAAACCTGCCTCTGGTTCGCGGTAAGTAAACCCTGCTCACTAATTGGGTAAAGTCAGGAGAGCTGTAATGGCGAAGATTGAAATCTATACCAAAGCGACGTGCCCTTATTGCCACCGTGCGAAAGCGCTGCTGTCTGAGAAAGGCGTTTCTTTTGACGAACTGCCAATCGATGGTAACGCGGAAAAGCGCGAAGAGATGATTCAGCGTAGTGGCCGTACCACGGTTCCGCAGATTTTTATTGATGCACAGCACATTGGCGGCTGTGACGACTTGTATGCGCTTGATGCACGTGGTGGACTCGATCCCCTGCTGCGCTAATGCTTTACTAAGCGCTCGCGCCTGCCCTTTGCGGGCGTGAGGCATACCGCCTATTTTTAAGGACAACACGAAAGGGTTTTTACACATGTCAGAACAAAACAACGCAGAAATGGCTTTCCAGATCCAACGCATCTACACCAAAGACGTTTCTTTCGAAGCGCCAAATGCGCCACAGGTTTTCCAGAAAGATTGGCAACCAGAGGTTAAACTTGATCTTGATACCGCATCCAACCAACTGGCTGAAGGCGTGTATGAAGTGGTGTTGCGTGTCACCGTAACGGCGACTCTGGGCGAAGAAACTGCGTTCCTGTGCGAAACTCAGCAGGCGGGTATCTTCTCCATTGAAGGTATCGAAGGGACTCAGATGGCCCATTGCCTGGGTGCATACTGCCCGAACATCCTGTTCCCGTATGCGCGTGAATGCATCACCAGCCTGGTTTCCCGTGGGACTTTCCCACAGCTGAACCTTGCGCCGGTTAACTTTGATGCGCTGTTCATGAACTATCTGCAGCAGCAGGCTGGCGAAGGTGCAGAACAACATCAGGATGCCTGATGAACGCACTTAATGCTTCAATGACTGTGATCGGTGCCGGCTCTTACGGCACCGCTCTTGCCATCACCGTGGCAAGAAATGGCCACCCGGTTGTACTCTGGGGCCACGATCCTAAACATGTCGCGACCCTCCAGCACGATCGCTGCAACGCGGCATTTCTTCCTGACGTTCCATTCCCTGAAACACTGCATCTGGAAAGTGACCTTGCGACCGCACTGGCCGCCAGTCGCGATATTCTGGTTGTGGTGCCAAGCCACGTCTTTGGTGATGTTCTTCGCCAAATGAAACCGCTGCTGCGCCCTGATGCGCGCGTGGTGTGGGCGACGAAAGGGCTGGAGGCTGAAACCGGCCGACTGCTGCAGGAAGTGGCGCGTGAAGCGCTGGGCGATGATATCCCGCTGGCGGTGATTTCAGGCCCAACCTTTGCAAAAGAGCTGGCGGCAGGTTTACCGACGGCGATTTCGCTGGCGGCGACCAACCCGGTCTTTGCTGACGATTTGCAGCAGCTGCTGCATTGCGGCAAGAGTTTCCGCGTATACAGCAACCCAGACTTCATCGGCGTCCAGCTGGGCGGCGCGGTGAAAAACGTGATTGCGATAGGCGCCGGTATCTCTGATGGCATCGGTTTTGGTGCAAACGCGCGTACGGCGCTTATCACCCGCGGTTTGACCGAAATGTCGCGCCTTGGCGTGGCGCTGGGTGCCGATCCGGTGACCTTTATGGGCATGGCAGGGCTGGGTGACTTAGTGCTGACCTGTACCGACAACCAGTCGCGCAACCGTCGTTTCGGCATGGCACTGGGACAGGGCGCGCAGGTGCAGGAAGCGCAGGACAAAATTGGTCAGGTGGTCGAAGGTTATCGTAATACCAAAGAAGTTCGCGAGTTGGCACACCGCGTAGGTGTCGAAATGCCAATAACCGAGGAAATTTATCAGGTATTATATTGCGGAAAAAGTGCGCGCGAGGCAGCATTGACCTTATTAGGTCGTGCACGCAAGGATGAGCATAGCGGCAACTAAAACGCAGGAAACCTTTGTCATCGCAACGATCCGGCGAGCAGAGACTGGCCGATCGTTCCAATACGTCTGGAGTACGCAATGTCGTGTGAAGAACTGGAAATTGTCTGGAACAATATTAAAGCCGAAGCCCGAGCCTTGGCGGACTGCGAGCCTATGCTCGCCAGCTTCTATCACGCGACGCTACTTAAGCATGAAAATCTGGGCAGTGCATTAAGCTACATGCTGGCGAACAAGCTGGCCTCTTCCATTATGCCCGCCATCGCCATTCGCGAAGTCGTCGAAGAAGCCTACGCTGCTGACCCGGAAATGATTGCCTCTGCGGCCTGTGATATTCAGGCCGTTCGCACCCGTGACCCGGCGGTCGATAAGTATTCTACCCCGCTGCTGTACCTGAAAGGTTTCCACGCGCTGCAGGCTTATCGTATTGGCCATTGGCTGTGGGGACAGGGACGTCGCGCGCTGGCGATTTTCCTGCAAAACCAGGTGTCGGTCTCTTTCCAGGTGGATATCCACCCGGCGGCGAAAATCGGCCGCGGTATCATGCTCGACCACGCGACCGGCATCGTGGTGGGTGAAACCGCGGTGATTGAAGACGACGTGTCGATTCTGCAATCCGTGACCCTGGGCGGTACCGGTAAAACCAGCGGCGATCGTCACCCGAAAATTCGTGAAGGCGTCATGATTGGCGCCGGGGCAAAAATCCTCGGCAATATTGAAGTCGGACGCGGTGCGAAAATCGGCGCTGGTTCCGTGGTTCTGCAGCCCGTCCCTCCGCATACCACGGCGGCAGGGGTTCCGGCGCGCATCGTCGGCAAGCCGGAGTCGGATAAACCGGCGATGGATATGGATCAGCACTTCAACGGCATTAATCATGGATTTGAATACGGCGACGGTATTTAACCCGTGAATGCTCTAGCCGGAAGGTGACGTCAAGGCGCCATCCGGCTCATCATGAATTAACTCCGCAAGATTGCGCCGGGATATCCCAGTTGGCGCCATGCCTCATACACCACTACCGACACCGCGTTCGACAGGTTCATACTGCGGCTGTCCGGCATCATCGGAATGCGAATTTTTTGCTCAGGCGGCAGCGCGTCCAGAATGGTCGCGGGCAGTCCACGGGTTTCCGGGCCAAACAGCAAAAAATCACCGTCCTGATAGCTCACCGCGCTGTGCGCCGGTGTACCTTTGGTCGTCAGGGCGAATAAACGCTGGGGCCGGGCGCTTTCCACAAATGCGGCGTAATCAGCGTGGCGCTGTACGGCGGTAAATTCATGGTAATCCAGTCCCGCGCGGCGTAAGCGCTTATCATCCCAGGCAAAACCCATGGGTTCGATAATATGCAGGTTAAAGCCGGTATTAGCGCACAGACGGATGATATTCCCGGTATTGGGTGGGATTTCTGGTTCGAATAAAACGATATTAAGCATACTGCCCCCTTGGATTGCGCGGGCAGGATAGCAGAATTTGGCGAAACCCTCATCCCGCCTCTCTCCCGGACAGGCAGAGAGGGACGTGCAGGATGACGGGCAAAAATAAGGTGTTTGGCCACCTTCACACTTTGACGTTCACGTTTTCAGGCAAGGTCAAACGATCCCCTCTGCCCGAGGGCGGAGGGGAATACAGGAGGCAATCCTATGCCGCATCACCGCGCTTAATGGCATTAAACACCTGCGCGACTTCAGCGTTCTGCACCAGTGAATCACGGCTAATTTCTTTAATTGATTTCGCCCCGGTCAGCGTCATGGCGACCTTCATCTCTTTTTCAACCAGATTCAAGAGATTAGCTACACCGGCCTGGCCGTGCGTTGCCAGCGCATACAGATAAGCGCGGCCCAACAGCACGCTATCGGCACCCAGCGCAATCATGCGCACCACATCCAGTCCGTTGCGGATCCCGCTATCGGCGAGAATAGTTATATCGCCTTTCACCGCGTCAGCAATTGCCGGCAGGGCTCGTGCTGACGAGAGTACGCCGTCAAGCTGGCGGCCGCCGTGGTTGGATACCACAATGCCGTCCGCGCCAAAGCGTACTGCGTCGCGAGCATCTTCTGGATCGAGGATCCCTTTGATCACCATTGGACCGTCCCAGAATTCGCGGATCCATTCCAGGTCTTTCCAGGAGATGGATGGATCGAAGTTATTCGCCAGCCAGCCGATGTAATCTTCCAGCCCGGTTGGTTTGCCCAGATAGGTGGAGATGTTACCTAAATCGTGCGGACGACCGTTCAGGCCCACATCCCACGCCCACTGTGGGTGAGTCGCCGCCTGCCAATAGCGACGCATTGCGGCGTTCGGGCCGCTCATGCCGGAATGGGCATCGCGGTAGCGCGCACCCGGCGTAGGCATATCGACGGTGAACACCAGCGTTGAGCAACCGGCGGCTTTGGCGCGTTCCAGTGCGTTACGCATAAAACCACGGTCGCGCAGCACGTACAGCTGGAACCACATTGGACGTTTAATGGTGGGCGCGACTTCTTCGATAGGGCACACCGATACGGTGGAGAGCGTAAAGGGGATACCTTTGGCATCGGCTGCGGCCGCAGCCTGAACTTCGCCGCGGCGAGCGTACATGCCGCACAATCCGACAGGCGCCAGCGCGACAGGCATGGAGAGCTGCTCTTTAAACAGCGTGGTTTCCAGGCTCAGGTCGGACATATTTTTCAGCACCCGCTGGCGCAGCGCGACGTCTGACAGATCTTCCACGTTGCGGCGCAGAGTGTGTTCTGCATAGGCGCCACCGTCGATGTAGTGGAATAAGAACGGCGGCAGGATGCGCTGGGCAGCGGCGCGGTAGTCACTCGCGGCGGAAATAATCATGCTTTTTTCTCCCTGGAAATATCAGTGTGGTCGTCGGGCAGGCGGGTGATCCGCGCCTGGCGGGCCAGGTCTTCATCAAAACGTTTAATCGTGGTGTGGACAAACCCAAGGTGCGCCATCATTGCCTGACGGGCTCCTTCGGCGTCACCGGCGGTGATCGCATTCAGGACCGCCAGATGCTGTTCAGTGAGCTTTGCAAAAACGGGGGGGACCAGATACATACGCTCGCGGCTCTGGATCACCGAGGATTGCAGCAGGTCGAAAAAACCGCGCATGGTTTGCAGCAGCACCACGTTGTGGGATGCCTCCGCAATCGCCAGATGAAATCGTACATCGGCCTGCGAGGCGAGGTCGGGGTCATCGCTCTGGGTCGCTTCAAAGCAGAGGCGGATTTTTTCTTTATCAGCGTCGGTCGCGCGCATCGCGGCGTACCAGGCGGTGCTGGCTTCGATGGCATGACGGGCTTCAAGAATGTCGAAGCTGTAGTCAGGATCGTCTGCCAGCAGAGTTTTCAGCGGTTGCACAATATTCTGTTCAGACCAGCCTTCATGCTGCCAGCGCACGAAGGTGCCGCCGCCGCGACGGCTTAGCAGCAAGCCCTCGCTCACCAGTTTTGCCAGCGCTTCGCGCAGTGAATTGCGCGAGACGCCGAGCTGGCTTGCCAGCTTTCTTTCCGCGGGCAAACGCATGCCCGCTTCCAGTTGTTGTTCTTCAATCAGCGCCCGCACGCGGCAGGCGACATCGTCTGACAGACGTTTGGGCAGTGTTATCACGGGATCATCCACGTTAAGACGTAAGCCTGCAGCGTGGTGATCACGCCCACCATGCAGGTGAATATCAGGCTGTGCTTCACGGTGAAGCGGAACAGGTCGGACTCTTTACCCACCAGACCTACCGCGGCACAAGCAATAGCGATGGACTGCGGTGAAATCATTTTCCCGGTCACGCCGCCGGTGGTGTTGGCGGCAACCAGCAGAACGTCCGAGACGCCAATCTGTTGTGCGGCAGTGGCCTGCAGCGCGGCGAACAAGGCGTTGGAGGAGGTATCTGAACCGGTCAGGAATACCCCAAGCCAGCCAAGGAACGGCGAGAAGAAGGTGAACGCGTGGCCGGTATGCGCCAGCGCCAGTGCCAGCGTTGAAGACAGGCCCGAGTAGTTAGAGATAAAGGCAAATGCCAGGACCATACCGATAGAGTAAATCGGCAGCGCCAGCTCTTTGAGCGTGGAGCCGAAGGTATTGATGGCATCTTTTGGCTTCATCCGCAGCCAGACGATAGACAGCAGCGCGGCGAACAGAATGGCGGTACCGGTGGCCGAGAGCCAGTCGAACTTATAGACCGCAGCGTAGGCCGTCGCTTGGTTGACCACCGGCGGCATGCGCGCGACTAACTTGTCGAGGTACGGCACCGGAATATTAATCACCAGCTCATACAGCGCGCCACCTGGGGCGAACAGCGCTTTAAATGGTGGGATGCTCCACAGCGTCACGGTAGCGGTCAGGAACAGGAACGGCGACCATGCGCGAATAATCTGCCCAGCGCTGTAGTGAGTACGCGACAGATCCATATCGACCTGCGATGCGCCCATATCACCAAAGCGGAAAATACGCACCGGCTGCCAGCGTTTGAGGAACAGCGTCAGACAGACCAGTGATACCAGCGACGAGATGATATCCGGCAGCTCAGGGCCAAGGAAGTTGGAGCTGAGGTACTGCGCGATAGCAAAGGAGCCCCCCGCCACCATTACCGCAGGCCAGGTCTCTTTAATGCCGCGCCAGCCATCCATAATCGCCATGATCCAGAACAGGACGATAATGGTCAGGAACGGTAGCTGACGGCCCACCATCTGGCCGATTTCAAAGCTATCCAGACCGGTGACCTGGCCGGCAACCAGAATCGGAATACCCATCGCGCCAAAGGCAACCGGTGCGGTATTGACGATCAGGCACAGCCCCGCTGCATACAGGGGATTAAAGCCGAGGCCAACCAGCAGTGCCGCGGTAATTGCGACCGGTGCGCCGAACCCGGCAGCCCCTTCGAGAAAGGCGCCGAAGGAGAAACCCACGATCAGCATTTGCAGGCGCTGGTCGGGGGTAATGGAGAGAATTGACGAGCGAATAATATCGAACTGCCCGGTCTTCACCGAAATTTTGTAGACGAAGACGGCGGCGATAATAATCCAGGCAATTGGCCACAGGCCGTAGAAGAAACCGTATACCACCGAGGCCAATGCGCGGTCGACCGGCATTTGATAGAACAGCAGGGCGACGGCCAAAGCGATACCGACCGTCCAACTGGCGGCAACGTAGCCTTTCAGCTTGAGTTTAATCAGTGCGAAGAAGAAGAACAGGATCGGGAGCGATGCGATCAGGCTCGATAGCCAGATATTCCCAGCCGGATCGTAGTTTTGTTGCCAGAGGCTCATGCAGGTCTCCAGGGGGCCTTACGCGCCGCGCCACGGTGAGTCTCAGCTCATCTCTGTGTCACAGTTTGTGTAAAATTGGCCCTGCCAATTGGGTTGTGTAGGGGTAATGACAACGAATGGTTAACCAAATGTTATGCATTAGCAATGGCATTGTGATTTCAGATGATGGAATTGTGAACCAATAGCGATTTGGTTGTTAAATTGGTTGGGCCAATTTTGCGGGCGAGAGGGAAAGGTAAAACAGACCTTCTCCCAGGGCGGGAGAAGGTCGGGTGCATAGGAAAATCAGAATTCGCTCTTGGCGAACCCCGTCATCACCTGCAGACCCATTTCACGACCGAGGGCGGTCATGGGATGAACGACAACCAGGCCACGAACGCTTTTCTTGAGCGCGCCCATGTTGGCTTGTTCCTTTTTAGTGATAGCGCGGCTGAATGGCATTTTTGCCAGCTTTTGCGCTTCTTTGCTCAGCTTTTGCGTATGTACTTCACGCAGGCGAGCGATTTCGGTTTCGAGTTTGTCTTTTTCGCTTTCCAGCTCAGCGTATTTCTCTGCGCTGTCGACCAGGGACAGGGCAGCCTGCTGGTGGCGGATCGCGTCAAGCAGGTCGCTCAGGCGTTTGATTTCGTTCTTTTCGATTTCTTTCATGTTGCTGATATCTGTTAATAAAATAGACGTAATAACCCCTAGTATGCGCGTTGTCGCTCATTTCTGGTAGTTAATTAAACAAAACGAGGTGGTTTCTTTGCGGTATAGTAAGCAATCTAAATATATAACATATTGAATAACATTACGATTTCATAAATTAGTTAACTTGATCGCTTTTTTGAAAATTACTGATGTAAATTCGCACATTTTCCTCAACCCCTTTTGGCTTGATTATCCATTCTTATAGCAAGGTCTTAAAGAAAGGAGGACGCGTAATGAGCAAAATGGGTGAGAACGTCCCGCAAATCATCGATAAAGCGGTAGATTTCATGGCCTCCAGCCAGGCGTTTATGGAGTATCTCAAAAAACGACCGCATTCCGATCAGGTCCCGTTAGAGATTCCTGAGGACAAGGCGGCGATGTTTCTGGCGCGACTGGAATACTACCGAAACCTATACCGTCCAGTGGAAAGCCAACACAAATAAAATGATGAAAAGTATTCTGCGCTGGTAATGTATCCCCTACATTGCCAGCAATAATTGCGGGTTGTCTCCAGAAGTAAAAATTCCCCTTCGGTATGATGGCGAAAATGACCAACGCACATTATCTTCACTAATATCAGCCACGATTGCGTGCGGCTGCCTCCGGTCTATAACTCTTATTAGCGTAATTCTGAGGCAAGTATGTTTCTAAACTATTTTGCGTTAGGTGTGCTGATCTTCGTCTTTTTGGTTCTGTTTTACGGAATCATCATGATTCACGATATTCCCTATACGATTGCGAAAAAGCGTAATCATCCTCACGCGGATGCCATACATACCGCAGGCTGGGTGAGCCTGTTTACTCTGCACGTGATTTGGCCGTTCTTATGGATTTGGGCCACGCTCTACCAGCCGGAACGCGGTTGGGGAATGCAGTCGCATATTCGGCCGCCAGATCCTGTTCCCGGCGGGGATGATACGCTCACGCAGCTCTCCCGTCGGGTCGCTGAGCTGGAGCAAAAGATTGCGGAACTTCGTCCCTCCACTGACGCGAACACGCCGGAGCAATAATCATGGATCTGCTGATTGTGTTGACCTATGTCGCGCTGGCGTGGGCGATATTTAAAATATTCCGGATTCCGGTTAACCAATGGACGCTGGCTACCGCGGCGTTGGGCGGTATATTTCTGGTAAGCGGGCTTATTTTATTAATGAACTACAACCACCCTTATACGTTTACGGCGCAAAAAGCGGTTATTTCGATTCCAATTACGCCGCAGGTCACTGGTGTGGTGAGCGAAGTGACGGATAAAAATAACCAGTTGATAAAAAAAGGGGATGTGCTTTTTAAAATTGACCCCACGCGTTATCAGGCACGGGTTGATCGCCTACAGGCGGATTTGGTGACGGCGACGCACAATGTGCAGACGCTAAAAGGCCAGCTCTCTGAAGCGCAAGCCAACACCACCCGCGTGTCGGCGGAGCGTGACCGCCTGTACAAAGATTACCAGCGATACCTGAAAGGCAGTCAGGCCCGGGTCAATCCATTCTCAGAAAGCGATATTGATAACGCGCGGCAAAACTATCTGGCGCAGGATGCGATGGTCAAAGGCTCCGTGGCCGAACAGGCGCAGATACAGAGCCAGTTAGACAGTATGGTCAACGGCGAGCAGTCGCAGATTGTCAGCCTGCGGGCGCAGTTGACGGAGGCGAAATATAACCTCGACCAAACCATAATCCGTGCACCGAGCGATGGCTACGTCACTCAGGTTCTTATCCGCCCGGGGACCTACGCCGCCGCGCTGCCGCTGCGTCCGGTGATGGTCTTTATCCCCGAACAGAAACGACAGATTGTCGCCCAGTTCCGCCAGAATTCGCTGCTGCGTCTTGAGACCGGTGATGATGCGGAAGTGGTCTTTAACGCTCTGCCAGGACAGGTTTTCCACGGCAAACTGTCGAGTATTCTTCCGGTTGTTCCGGGGGGATCTTACCAGGCTCAGGGGGCATTGCAGTCGTTAACCGTGGTGCCGGGGACTGACGGCGTACTGGCGCTGATCGATTTGGATCCCAATGCCGATGTTGATGCGCTTCCGGACGGTATCTACGCCCAGGTCGCGGTTTACTCTGACCATTTTGCTCACGTTTCGGTAATGCGTAAGGTGCTGCTGCGCATGACCAGCTGGATGCATTATCTCTATCTGGATCACTAGGGCGGTAAAAACCAGGGGGCGAATGCGGCGGCCTGAGCCATACTGATCTCTTTGTTGGCGCGAAGGAGACAATGATGAAATTGGTCGGCAGCTACACCAGCCCATTTGTACGTAAAATCTCAATCCTGCTGCTGGAGAAGGGGATGGCGTTTGAGTTTGTGAACGAGCAGCCCTACAGCGAGGAAAACGGGGTTGCCCAGTTTAATCCTCTGGGCAAGGTTCCCGCGCTGGTAACGGACGACGGCGAGTACTGGTTTGATTCACCCATTATCGCCCAGTACATCGAACTGCTTGGCATCGCCCCAGAGATGGTGCCGCACGATCCTTTGGCCGCGCTAAAAGTGCGCCAGCTTGAATCGCTGGCTGATGGCATTATGGATGCGGGCCTCGCTTCCGTGCGAGAGCTGGCGCGTCCAGCCGCGCAGCAGTCTGAATCAGAAGTGCTGCGTCAGCGGCAAAAAATTAGCCGTAGCCTCGACGCATTGGAGGGTTATCTTGTCGACGGCACGCTGAAGCCTGATACCCTAAATCTTGCGACTATCGCCATTGCCTGCGCGATTGGTTATCTCAATTTCCGCCGCATTGCTCCCGGCTGGTGTGTCGATCGCCCAAATCTGGTCAAACTGGCAGAAACGCTCTTCGTGCGCGAAAGTTTTGCACGTACCGAACCGCCAAAGGCTTGATTGAACGCTATAACGCTAAGCCTCTGTACATTGTACAATCCTTTTCTATGACTCCCTCTCGGTCGGGAGGGGCAACATTTAACCGTCAGGCCTATCCATGACTACCGAAAACCGTTCACTCTACAGCCAGCTTCCCGCAACTGACCGCCTACTACGCGATCCTGGGTTTGCCCGTCTACTTGATGTTCATGGTCATTCTCAGGTGGTGGAACAGCTCCGCCAGATGCAGGAAGAAGCGCGTTTGAGCATTCGTGAACAGCAAACGCTTCCCGCCTGGTGCGAGCATTGGGCACAGGAAACGGCCCGTCGTTTACAGCAAGATGCCCAAAGCGCGCTGCGCCCGGTCATTAATCTGACGGGAACCGTGTTGCACACTAATTTGGGCCGCGCGCAGCAGTCACAGTCGGCGATTGAGGCAGTCACCCAGGCGATGCGGGATCCGGTGACGCTGGAATATGATTTGGACGGCGCCGGGCGCGGTCATCGCGATCGGGCGCTGGCGGATTTGCTGTGTCGGTTAACCGGGGCTGAAGACGCCTGCATCGTGAATAACAACGCTGCAGCGGTATTGCTGATGCTGGCGGCGACGGCGGCGGGGAAAGAGGTCGTGGTCTCTCGCGGCGAACTGGTCGAGATTGGCGGTGCGTTTCGCATTCCCGACGTGATGCGCCAGGCGGGCTGTGTGCTGCACGAAGTGGGCACCACCAACCGCACGCACGCAAAAGATTATCGCCAGGCGGTGAACGACAACACCGGGCTGTTGATGAAGGTGCACACCAGTAACTACAGCATTGAAGGTTTCACCAAATCGGTAGATGAAGCCGAGTTGGCGGAAATAGGCCGTGAGCTGGATGTACCGGTGGTTGCGGACCTTGGCAGCGGTTCGCTGGTCGATCTTAGCCACTACGGCCTGCCGAAAGAGCCGATGCCTCAGGAGATGATTGCCGCAGGCGTGAGCCTGGTGAGCTTCTCCGGCGACAAACTGTTGGGCGGCCCGCAGGCTGGGATTATCGTCGGGAAAAAAGCGTTAATTGCCCAGCTACAGCAGCACCCGCTCAAGCGCGCGCTGCGGGCAGACAAAATGACCCTCGCCGCGCTGGAAGCCACTTTGCGGTTGTATCTGCATCCTGAAAAACTCGCGGCTGAACTGCCAACGCTGCGTCTGTTGAGCCGCAGTGTGCAAGACATTCAGCAGCAGGCCGAACGCTTACGCGA
>PPYF01267357.1_pt1 | contig 32398 bp, 23 predicted proteins | sample 1559871 | NCBI WGS metagenome assembly PPYF01 (sample SAMN08240021, study PRJNA423297) | Human gut metagenome, whole genome shotgun sequencing project.
CGTGCCGATGCCGAAAAAAGCGTAGCTGAACTTGAGAAAAAATTGAAATACTGCCGCCTCAGCGACATATCCTATCAGGAAATACTGAAGCAGGCCCATAAAGGTCGCCCTGCCAAAAACGAACAAAAGATTGTAGATGCAGTTAAGATCACGGCTAAAGTTACCATCAACGAAGAGGAATTCAGTAGAAAAGTAGACCGCTCCGTTCGTTACGTGATTGCCACCACCGATGTGAAAAGAAAATGGACGGCAGCCGAGCTCATAGGCGTTTACAAAAAACAATCCGTGATAGAACGCAGCTGGCGTTTCATGAAATCCAAGAAGCTCATGGTCGACGCCTTATATTTACAAAAGCCTTCGCGCATTACCGCATTAATGTGGCTTATGACCATAGCCTTACTTATTTTTTCCGCCACGGAATACAAAATTCGTCAGGTTATGCAGGAAAACAACCTTACCATTCCAACCTTGGATCACCGTAAGACCACCTCTCGGCCGACCCTGCAACGCCTGTTTCAGTACATATCGAATTCATCGATACATCTGACCATGATCAGGCAACTGGATCAATTCGAGATCTCCGGACTGACAAGATCTCTAATAGATCTCATCAACGCCCTGGGACGTGACTGGGCTACATATTTTCTCTCGGCAACCTACCGCGCCGAACCGTTTACGCCGTTGGTGCGAGCGCTGCCAAGCCAAACATCTTTTAGATATTCTTTAAACCAGCCCATTTTTCCTACCCCATCTCACCGCTTCTGCCTTAAATATAGAATAACGATTAATTTATTTATATGATCTCCTGCATATCACTATCATCAATCAATGCTAAGACTTAAAAGCAATCTCCCCTGCTTCAAATAATGCCAGCAGCCAAGCTCTGCTTTAAAGCCCCATGCCTTCGTTTTCAGCGCGGTCGCACTTAAGCTTTCCAATTTGGCCGTACAGCGGTTAAAATCAATAGGTTATTTTTCAAGGAGTGATCATGGCAGCAAGTATTCGCGGCATTACCCGCGTCCCTTATTTTCCCGAGCTCGAGCTTTTAAACGAAGAGCATTGTGAAGCTCTGCCGCTTACACTGTCCTCACTTCTTTATTGGAGCTCCCTTGAAAATGCACCGCGCTTTAACACCAGACAGCATTTAGTTCAGCTTGCCCGCAATTTAAGACGCGATCCCAATGACATTGAGGCGGCGCTTGAGCTGTTGTGTGCAAAAAAAATCCTTATAAAAGATATATGTCCCTTTGAAACGTGCAGCGAAGATCCTCAAAAAAAGATTAAATACGACGTTTTTTACAGCCTGGACTTTCATCGTCTGGGAGAAATGCTCAAGGAACGCGGACTTAACGTTCCGCAAAAGGTTTTAAGAGCTGCTGCCGACGATTCCTTTGATATAAGATCCTATATATCTCCGTCACGACTGCCCCTTGTCACCGGCCTCAAGGGATTTATTCGTGCTAAGGATTATGAAAGTGCGGCCGTTCATTGTGCCGAAATTCTATGCGGGATCTGTGCAGAGGAGGATCTGGAAGCCTTCTCCTACAAGGCCTTGGCTCCGGGCTGGCGTATGCTGGTACAACCGCCGGCACAGGCAGTCGATATCGCTGCGCGTTGGATGCGTCAGGGAGAGCGCTCTATTGACGTCGATCTTACGGACGGATCATTCTTTTTACCGGATGCCGACTGCTTCGGCACCGCCGATCATCATCTGTGGCATTACTTAAAGAACGAAGAGCCGCGTGTCCTTGCCGCAGCACTCTACTTGGCCGTGCAGGCTTGCTCAAACGGCAACATGCATTTTTACTCCGAGCTTAGCGTTAAGCAATTGACTCCGGCTTTTTTACTGGTAAAACGTCTGTGCGGACTGATCCCTTCATTAGATGAGGTTTATTTCGATAATCTTGAGATCACGGGAGAGGCTCTGACGGAGGAAAAAAAGAGCTATCGCCTGCTGATCGATACCATTTCTGAAACGAAATAAAATTCACGCGTCGCTCGGAATTAGGGATCGCCTGGAGAAACGCTGTCAAGCGTACGGAACTGCTGTCAGTGCTCACTTAATATGACTGCGTTGTTGGAATGGATCATCTGGCAGATCCATAACACTACGATCTTATGTCCTGAACAAGTCAGAATGCGCGCCAGTTCGAATCGTCGACAGCATCAAGACATAGTCTTGTATGCAACAGATTAACAGCCAGTCGGGGTCGATGTGTAACACTCGAAAACCGGCATAGTTATCCGTTAGTTCTGAGGCGGATACATCGTGCTGGTTTGTTTTTGGAAAAACTTCATCATGTTGTTGGCGTCGCCGGTCTCGTAGAAGTTTCTTAGCTTTTCATGGAATTCTTCGGCGTCTCGGTTCATCACCGTAATTGGGAAGTAACCGTCACGCATCAAACATCCATTCATCGTGACGGATGCAGTTCGCTTGTTCGCGTCGAAAAAGAACTGACTCCTCGACATGAAAAGGAATACGGCAATTGCTCGTTCCTTAGGATCCTTGATCTGCGTCTCCAAATACTCAAAACCCTTAGCGGCGAGAGCAGATAACCGGTCGGCATTGGGCGGCGTGTATTGCCCCCCTCGGATGCTGACGTTTTTAGTTCGGAAGCTTCCCCAAACCAAAGCATCTTCTTTTCCAACGAAATTATGAAGATGAGAAGCGCATGCTTCAGTTAACTCAAACTCATCTGCACGAATCAGACGCACGAGCTCTTTGCCGGCCTTGCCGTAGTTCACTACCTGCATCATTTCATACTGATCAAGGCCGCCGACCGTATAGCCATTCAAGATAGTCTCAGTCTGAGGTAATGTCGTCGGATTATTTTCCAAGGTGCTCATGGCATTCCAAGTAATCTCAGCCCGATTCTTGAGATAAATGAAAACAGCCTTCTTGCTGTCACCGATGAAGGGAATGTCAAAAGTGACGGAACCGACATCCCAAAACATTCCGTCCAAACAGTCCTTCATTTCCATACGTTTTCCAAAAATGTAATTCTTACAAAAATCTTATTGAGCCGATAGCGCGTCAACCTGCTTAAGGAGCTCTTCAACCTTAGCAACAATGCGGTCCTGTTCCTCAACGGGAGGAAGAGGGATTAAGAGCTTCCCCCACCGAGATTTATTGATAATTGGAGTCGTCGTACCCGTCGCATTTCGTCGTACTACATCCTGAAAGTAAGAGGATCTCATAACAACGAACAAGTATGCAGAGCGCGAAAACTTCTCATCGCAAGCAATTGCATTTATCTGCTGATTAAATGACACCTCTCGATCGCAAACAGCTACTTTCCCTATACTTCCACCAATACACACCATTAAAAGACTGTCTTCTGGTACTAATCTTGCCACCTCTCTTGCTACACTTGAAAGACCATCTCCGCGATATGTAATCAGACAACGATCAATATCACCAGGCTTAACGAAAGGAATATCGTTTCCAAAATATTCTTTTGTACTTGTTGATGGAGTCGTCCCTGTATGCGTTTTGCCCAAAGAAGATAAGGGTACCCACTTCCACGACTCAGGTATCTCAAACGGGACACCTTTCGGTGCAACTCCGATCTGTTCGACAACACCTTCCTCCGCCATTTGCGGAACAAGCTTGCCTTGGATGGCTTCCTGAAGAATAGACTGCTTGGCTTTATCTGGGAAAGCAAGATTAAGCGCAGAAAGCTCCTGCTCGTACTTACCGTATTCATCTGCTAGTGGTAGTAATTCATTTAGTTTATCAACGATACGCTGCTGTTCTTCGATAGGTGGAATTGGCACATAACAGTGATATAACATGTCTTGCGTAATTTGATTGATCGTTTCGGTGGAAGAATCAAGATGCATTTGCCTTTTAAAATATGGCGACTGGAAAAACAAATATAAGTATTGGTAAAAATTACATCTAACAATACTCATGAAAGCACCGAAGGACATTCCTGAATCTTTTATGAATGCAGATTTACCAACTAATTTCTTACTACCATTACGTACACACACTAATATGTCATTTGGCTGACAAAACTTATTCGAAGGAACAATGTCCTTTCGTACCCAAACATTATCATCAAAAACAAGTTGTCCTTTTTTGATATTAGATGAGCGCAGTACCAATATTCCCTTTCTATCACATATATCTTGTGGGTGATATGTTAAACCAATAGAGGAATAACTTATATTTCCTAATTTTTCCCAATGCCAACAATCTGGTATTACAGGAGAATTTAAACTTTTTAATACATCAACAATTTGTTTTTGTTTTTTTGACTTCCAACCAAATTCTTTAAATTTATCTTTTTCACTCTCAATAAAGTCCAAGGAAGAAGAATCACTATCTAACTGTTCAGTAAGTTTTCCTTGAAACGCCATGTTTAAAATAGATGCTTTCAACTGCTCTGCTTTCATTACAGTTTGTCCTCATCTAATTTAATCCCCAGCATTTCAGTGAGTTTATTCAAAACGCCGTCAATCTTGGCATCAAGCTCCGAACGCTTTCTATGGTATTGTTTAATAAGCTCATCCGTAGGCAGTACCTCCTCTTCCTCGTGAGGATAGCCGCACTGATCGAAGTTATAAGACAGGTTCTCAAGCTCTTCTTTGGTAAAGCACTCGGCTTTTGCAAATCCGTCTTCTTCGATTTCCTTACGATCTGCCCACCACTCTTCAACCGGTGCAAAGTGTTCTAGTAGCATCGGCTTGGTCTTTGAGAAGTGCTTGTATCCTTCAGGCATATCAAGACGGTAGAACCATGTCTCCTTGGTGGGACCGGCATTGTCAAAGAACAGGATATTGGTAGTAATGGATGTGTAAGGAGCAAATACGCTCTGAGGCATACGAACTATCGTATGCAGATTAAATTCTTTCAGTAATTTCTTCTTCAGAGCAAGTTTGGCCCCATCACTGCCAAAGAGGAATCCGTCGGGAATAATTACGGCGGCTCTGCCGTTTTTCTTCAGACGGTACATGATCAGGCCAAGAACAAATCAGCCGTTTCACTGCTGGCTAAATCATCCGGGAAGTGGCTTTGCACATCCTTTTTTTCACTACCGCCATAGGGAGGATTCATGAGAATTACATCAAACTTGTCATCGTCGGTGTAATCAAGCAAATCTTTTAATAAAGAATTCTGGTGATAGACACGCGGATTATTAAGACCGTGCAGAAGCATGTTGGTGACACAGAGCATGTATGGAAACGGTTTTTTTTCAATGCCGTATATTGAGTTATCAAATGCTTCCTGTTCTTTAAGAGTCTTCGGACGACCATCTTTTAGCAGAGTCTTAATCCAGCTTGTGATAAATCCGCCTGTACCGCAGGCAAAATCAGCCATCGTTTCACCTAACTTCGGATTAATCATCTTTGCCATAAAGTCGGTTACTGCTCTAGGTGTATAGAATTCACCGGCCGCACCTGCATTCTGAATTTCCTTGAGGATAGACTCATAAATGTCGCCGAATTGATGTGTACTTTCGGAATCTTCAAAATCCAGCTCATCAATAACGTTGATAACCTGACGTAGCTGAACGCCGTCTTTCATGTAGTTATTAGCGTCAGTAAACATTGTCTTAACAATGGATTTTCTGATCGGGGTGCCGCGTGGTATCACAAGTTTCTTTAATTCCGGCAAAAGTTTGTTATTCACAAAATTCAAAAGCTCATCACCGGTTTTGGCAATGCCTTTGTCATCCGGCTTAGCCCACTCTTTCCAGTGATAACCGTCCGGAATAACGGACACATAGTCTTCTTCATCAAATGCCCACTCTTCTTCCTTGGCATCGTAAACTTTTAGGAATAAAAGCCATACCATCTGTTCAATACGCTGTGCATCACCGTTGATGCCGGCATCATTACGCATAATGTCTCTTATGCGCTTCCAGAATGAGCTAACGTTACTGCGGGCCATTGTTTAAATTACCTGATAAATCTGTTGCTTAAGTTCACGCACTGCCTGCCGGTACTGTTTGGTACCGCCAAACAACTTTGCAATGTAAATAGGGGTTCCAAGGTCAGAGAACGGAGAAAGTTTTAAGACGCTATTACTGTCTATCTCATCGACACCATACTCGGAGTATTTATCCAAAAGCTTCTCTATAACCTCGCGGGCAAGACCGGAGTATTTCTCAAAAAAAGGACTTTCCTTGACCATTTTGGCCCTTTCCTTACGGGTTACGGCTTTTTTCTGGAACGCAATATAAGAGAGAAAATCTAAATCATCGACATCTTCCATGTGTTCTTGGAACTTGAGCTCTTCCAAATCCAAACCGAGATCACGCACAATCTGTCTGATCTTATTTCTTGTATCCTTATCACCCCACTGAGAAATAAGACTTTCTAAGCTCGGGTATTGCCCCTTGATAGTTTTCTTTGTGTAATCAACTATATCCTCGGTTCTCAAGAGCTTTCCCTGAGCATCGTATACGGATACCACCTTGTTGATCACCGATACTCGGCAACCGTCTTTATCAACCGTATATTTAAGGGGCTTTTCTGGATCATCCGGATCCGGCAAATCCTGCTTATCGTTACCATCTTTATTTTTCTTATCAGCAGGATCGGGGTCAGATGGATCCTTTGTCGCAAAGCGGGAATCTACTTCTACCGGGCCGTCCCATGAGGGATCTGCAAACAGATGAGAAACATTGCGCAAGTCCATTACAGCAAAGAAAGTCTTGCCCAGATTCTCCACAAGTCTTGTTCCTCTGCCGATGATCTGTTTAAACTCAGTCATCGAGCCTATAACCTTATCCAGCACAATGAGCTTTACCATCTGGCAGTCAACGCCGGTTGACAGTAATTCGGAGGTAGTGGCAATTACAGGATAAGGAGAAGACTTTTTAATAAAGTAATCGAGCTTGCTTTTACCGTAAGCATCGGATCCAGTGATACGTACGACGTAATCACAGTTTTCTCTGCACATATCCTCGTTGCATTGAACCAGAGCCTGACGCATACGCTCGGCCGCATCTTCATTGGCACAGAACACAATGGTCTTTCCCATGCGATCAGTCTCTTTCATATACTGCGTAATGGTATTGGCTACCTCCGAGATACGCCCCTGTAGGATGAGATTGTAGTCAAAGTCGTTGTTATAGTAGATCCTGTCTGCTATCTCATTACCGTAAATATCGAGCTGACCTTTTTTGGGTCGCCAGCCGTCGCTGATGTTTAAGGTAATGTTTATGACCTTAAAGGGGGCCAGGAACCCGTCCTCAATACCGTCATTTAGGCTGTATTGATAAACAGGCCAGCTGAAATAAGTAGTATTGGAGGCTTCACTTGTCTCTTTAGGGGTGGCGGTCATACCCAGCTGAGTCGCGGAGCTGAAGTAAGTCAGTATTTCGCGCCAAGTACTGTCTTCTTTAGCAGATCCGCGATGACACTCATCTACGACGATGAAGTCGAAGAAGTCTTTGTTAAACAATTTCTCATAGTACTTCTCATTGTTCTGTCCCATGAGCTGCTGATAAAGAGCGAAATAAACCTGATATGAGGTTGTGGTTGCCGGATCTTCCTTATCAACGTCAACCTTATGAATGACCTTCTCCAAGGGATTGAAATCATTACTGATCGACTGGTCAACTAAGATGTTTCGATCCGCAAGATAGAGGATGCGTTTTCTTTTGCCGGATTTAATAAGACGCCAGATGATCTGGAAGGCGGTGTAGGTCTTACCGGTACCCGTTGCCATTACCAGCAGCAATCGCTGCTGACCGGCGGCAATGGCATCAAGCACTCGGTTAATGGCTATGCGCTGATAATAACGGGGCTCTTTGCCCGAATCATCGGTATAGAAGGGCTCATCGACTATATCGGTCTCGGCGATGGAGACGCCTTCAAACAGTCCCTCATCCCCGCCTTTAAGATAGTTGCGATCATATTCTTTCTTATATCGCTCGATGAGCTCCTCTCGGGATGGGAATTCCTCTAATGACAGTTCCCTTTCTTGACCTGTCATAAAGTCATATTCAACGAAGCGCTCCCCATTGGAGCTGTATGCAAATGGAACATCCAACTTTTTGGCATATTCCTTTGCCTGCTGTAAACCGTAAGAGGGTAGGAAACGGCGGCTTTTAGCCTCTACTACCGCCATCGGATAATTACGCTTGTAATAAAGGATATAGTCAGCCTTCATAGGCTTTTGCCTGACACTCTTTCCTTTACTGATCACAATCTTGCCGTCCGTGATTTTGGTTTCCATTGTGATTGAGTTTCTATCCCATTTTTTTTCAAGGGCAGGAGTAATAAAGAGACGTTTTATATCCTCTTCGCTCCTTTGATCCATGGAAAGAATATCAGACATAAAAGATACCGCGTTGTACGTACAAGATATTGGCATATTGTAGTTTACTACATGGAAAATTTCTGTGCGTACAATCGTACTTATCATCTCGGTGCGATCTTTTTTCCACGCATTTGCGCGCCTACCTAATAATTCAGACGGCAATATGATCTGCAGGATCGGATCAAAGACTCGATGCGGAAATTGTGGCGGACGAAGGAGAGGTGAGGGGGGAAACTCGAGCTTAAACGATCAGCTTGCCTAGATCTTTTCGATCCTATGTCGAGGATCCCCTACACTTTTTTGAATCTCTAAGAAAGAGCCGCTGTCGTTTGGTGATCGGGGCTCTTATAAAAGATCCTAAGGCTCTTAATTCTTAGGCTATAGTGATGCGACGGCCTTTTTGAGATTGTTGCTTTTTCAGCATCACACAAAGCTTGCCGTCTTCAAAGGAGGCATTTATTTGCTCGGCATCGGCATCCTGAAAGCGGAAGCTACGACGGTAGATCCCAGCCTGACGTTCACGAATGATATAGGTTCCGTCATTCTGCTCCTCCTCCCCTTCTGCTCTTGCATGATGGGTAGCCGAAATGGTTAGGACGCCGTCCTCAAATTGCAGGTTGATATCAGCCTTTGTGCAACCGGGGAGATCCGCCTCCAACACGTAGCAATTTCCAAGATCGCGTACATCCACGGCAAATCCCGATTCACGCTCCGGAGCCTGATTGTTGCCAGAGAAATCAAAATCAGACAAAGGACGATTAAAAATGTCAAAAATGGTAGGAGCATTATTTCCATGACGGGTAATGTAAGCCATTGTAAGTTATCTCCTTAAGCACAAAGCTAAACTATATGGTGACGGGGTTAATTTCACTTATTGATTAAATGGAGACGTTTGGAATTTTTTAAAGAGAGGCGCCGAGAAATTAAGCTGTCGACTAAATGTTCCCTGCCTATGTTGCGTCATAAAATTGCGATATGAAGCTAAGTCGTTTGCAACGTAGAGAAAGACAACGTCAATTTAATTGCGCATACGGAAAGCAAAGAGCTGACACCGTAAAGAGCTGTCAGATAAAGTCGCGGCGGTTTTCAATGGAATTGGCAAGGGTAAAGCCGTCAGTCGTTCGAATGTCGCCGCCGATGGGAACACCTGTTGCTATCGTCGATACCTTCAGATTGTACTTACGGGCCATGGCCGCTATATATTGAGCGGTAACGCCGCCCTCCACCGACTGAGACAGAGCCAGGATCACTTCCTTGATTTCTCCTGACTTAAGACGGGAATCCAAGATCCCAAGACCGAGCTCTGCAGGGCCTATACCATCAAGAGGCGAAAGATGTCCGTGGAGCACGAAATAGCTTCCCTTAAAGCTTCCGGAATTCTCCAAAGCATCAACATCCTGCGGGGTCTCCACCACACACAAAAGCCCTAAGCTGCGACGGTGCTTATTTTCACAAAGCACGCAACTTTGCCCCTCGGCATCGGTGTAGTTGCGACAATAGGGGCACATGGCCACATGCTCAAGCGCATCCTTTAGCGACTGCGAAAGACGCAGTCCCTCCTCCCTTTTCAGATCAAGCAAATAATACGCAATACGCGTAGCACTTACTGGACCTATACCCGGCATGATCTGCAACGAGGCTATGAGCTTATCTAAAAGAGCGCTTGAGGACATAAATATTAAAAAGGAAGCTTGAAGCCCGGAGGTAACTGCATGCCGCCGGTAACGGTGGCAAGTTTTTCCTTGGAGGTTTCCTCGACGCGACGGTTGGCATCGTTGAAGGCCGCGGCCAAAAGATCCTCTAAAATTTCCTTATCCTCGGAGGCTACCGATTCGTCGATCTCGACCTTACGCACCTCATGACTGCCGGACATGGTAACCTTTACCATACCCGCACCGGCCTCGCCCGTCACTTCCATGACGGCAATTTCCTGCTGAACCTTCTGCAAGCGCTCCTGCATCATCTGCGCCTGCTTCATCATGTTGCCCATATTGAACATGGCAATACTCCATAAAGATAAAAAATTGCGTAGTACAAAGCCCTCAGCCTCAATAAGCCTGGGCATTACAACGAATGTGTTGATTTTAGATGATGTTACGCCCGTGACGCAACAAAAAAGGAGGAAAGATCTCTCCTCCTTTACAATAAGCTGAAATAAGGATCAGATAAGATCCTCAAGCTTGCGATTTAAAATCTCATCGACGGCGGATTTATCAAGATCCGAAACCGGAATGAAGGCCTCGGGCTCCTTGGCAAAATCCTCATCGCTGATGCGCTTCTCCAAAAGCTCCACATCCAGCCAGCGACCGTTCTTAAAGGCGGTTTTATGCAGCACCCCGCAATAGCTAAAGCCCAAACGACGATGCAATGAATCCGAACGGGGATTGCCCTCGGTAACGGAGGAATAAACATTGCGAACGTTTTGTAACCTCAATATATCGATGAGTACTCTCATCACGGCTGTACCGTAGTGATGTCCGCGCTGATTCAGCTTGATGAAGGCACACAGCTCTGCATTCCAGCAGACGCCCTGTCTTTGCGGCTCCCCTTTGGCATAGGCATAGCCGATGATCCCGTTTTCATTTTCAATAACTATGAAAGGATAGTTTTTAGAAACGGATGTGATCTTTTGCTCCATTTCCGAAACGGAGGGCAATTCATATTCCAGAGTAATCGGAGTCTCGATATATTGCTTGAGAACCTCAAGCATTGCCGCTGCGTCCTTTGCGCATGCCTGACGAATTTGTGCCATTTAAAGCTCCTATCATTTTCTTTGCAAATTAACGCAAAACATATTTTATTTTAACAATCTTGCACCTAGGATCAAACATTCATCAGAAATACATTGCGCATAAAACAAAAACGACCGCCGCAGCGATCGTTTCAAATTTACAGGAGAGAGAAAAAATTACTTGACCAAATAGCCGCCGTCAACGGGAATAATGGCACCGCCCAAATAATCTGAGGCATGAGAGGCGAGGAAGATCACGGCGCCCTTCATATCGTCGCCGTTACCCCAACGGTGAGCGGGGATACGATCGGTGATCTGCTGATAACGGGGATTGGACTTGTCCAAAAGAGCCTCATTCATCTTGGTGGCCATATAGCCAGGAGCGATGGAGTTGACGTTCACACCGCGGGCGATCCAGTCGTTGGACATTTCCTTGGTAAGCTGAGTGACGCCGCCCTTGGCTGCAGAATATGCAGGAACGGTCTGACCGCCGAACCAGGACACCATGGAGGCGATGGTAATGATCTTGCCATAGCCCTTCTTAAGCATGACGTTGGCAGCCTTCTGGCACAGGAAGAATACGGAATTGAGGTTCACGTTGATAACCTCATCCCACTCGTTCTCGGGGAACACCTCGGCGCTGTGACGACGCTGAATGCCGTGGGCAGTGACGAGAATATCAAGATCACCTAAGGCCTGCATGCAATCATCGAAGCACTTGAAGACCTCCTCACGCTTGCTGAGATCGGCCTTGATGCCGTGACATTTAAAGCCCTTGGCGCAAAAATCCTTAGCAACCTCCGTAACCTTGTCGGAGGTACCGACAATGGCTACCTCGCATCCGGCCTCCATCAGGCCCTCGGCCATGCCGTAGCCCAAGCCGCGGGTACCGCCGGTTACAATTGCTTTTTTACCTTCAATATCAAAAAGAGAATGCTGCATTTTTAAAACCTCTTGAAATATCAGCTTTTAATAAAATTTAATTCTAAGTCCCCCTCAAATGAATGAGGGGGGAGACTACACCTACATCAGATTTGCCAATGCGGTGGACAGTGCGGGAATGAATGCGAACAGCAGTGCGCATACGATTTCAACCGCCACGAAGGGAAGCACCTGACGCGATACTGCGGCCACGGGCTGGTTGGAAATACCGCAGGATACGAACAGCGTTGTTCCAAAGGGAGGAGTGGCCTGACCCAATGCGAGCAGGAACACGAACACCAAGCCGAAATGTACGGGATCGATGCCGAACTTTAAGGCAATGGGAGCCAAAATGGGGCCTAAGATCAGGTTGGTGGCACCGACCTCGAGGAACATACCGCAGATAAGCAGCAGCACCACGATGAGCAGCATGAATATCTCAGGGGAGGAGGCCACGGCCATGAAGGCCTCGGTCACATATACCGGTACGCGGTAATAGGTAAGCAGATAGCCGAAGATCTGGGCAGTAACCACCAAGAACATGATGTTGGCAGTGGTCACGGAGGAGTCGCAGATGATCTTCCAGTACTCCTTACCGGTAAGCTCGCGATAGATGCCGAGGCAGACGAGGAATCCGTAGAACACGGCCACCACGGCAGACTCGGTGGGAGTAAAGATACCTGCATAAATGCCGCCTAGGATCACAACTGGCATAAGCAAGGCCCACACGGCGCTCTTAAAGGACTTTAAAAAGCGCAGGAAGGAAAAGCCGCTTTCTCTGGGGAAATTTTCCTTACGAGCCTTGATATAAGCCCATACGCACAGAGCAACACCGCAAATGACACCCGGAATAATACCGGCCATAAGCAGCTTGGCAACCGAGGTGTTGGTGATATTACCGTAAATTACGAATACGGTGGAGGGCGGGATCACGATGCCGAGCGTACCGCCTATGGCCTGCACGGCTGCAGAATAATCCTTAGGATAGCCGCGCTTTACCATTTCGGGGTACATGATGCCGCCGATGGCTGCGGTGGTAGCGACTGAGGATCCGGAAATGGCGGCAAAGAAGGTACAGGCCACGACGGAAACCAACGAAATACCGCCTGAGATCCATCCCACCAATGTATCGGCAAAGCTTACCAGGCGTTTTGAAAGTCCGCCCTTGGCCATAATATCGCCTGCCAGGAAGAAGGCGGGTAAGGCCAGCATGGCAAAATTATTACAGCCTGCGAACATCTTTTGCGTAATGAGCGACAAGGACAGATTGGGATCCACGCTCAAGGCCACGACGATGGCGCCGCCTAAGGACCAGGTTACCGGCATGCCTATCACCATGAGGCCTGCCAAAGTTATAAGCATGAGAATTGCTGCAAGATCCATGATTTACTCCTCGCAAGCGTGCAATGCTTTTACGGCATCGCAGAAGTTGAACAGCGAAGCAACGGCGGACAGAAGGAAGCCGATGCCCAACACGGTGTACATGATCTGCATGGATATACCGAGTGCAGGAGAGCTTTGATACTGTGACACGTCGATCATGCCGAAGCTTGAGTAGAAGAAGAGCACGGTAATGATCAAAGTCATAAGCTCACGTATGAGGTTTAAATACTTAAGTGCGTTCTTGCTGATCTTGTGATCGATGATATCGATACGCACAAGCTGCTTTGAGGTTACGGCAAGATTCAAGCCCAGGAGAGTAAGCGTCACGTACAGATAACGGGACAGCTCCTCAGACCATGGAATGGAGTAGAAAACCACATAGCGTGTGGCGGTCTGCACAAAAATCACGCTCATCATGAGGATCATGCATATGGCAATGATCCCGCGCGCCGCGCTTTGCACTTTCTCAAAAAGGTTACGCATTGATTCCATGTTTATCTCCCTTTACTGCGCCAAGGCGGCTATGCGATCGGCAACTTCCTTAAAGGAGGCGCCGTAATGCGCGCGTACTTTCGCACTCTTCTCGATAAATCCAGACTTATCAGGATAGGTCACCTTCATACCCTTGCTCTCAAGAGTGGTGATGGCCTCTTTATCCATTTTGCGCGAGAGCGTGCGCTCATCCACCGAGGCCTTGGCCATGCACTCGTTCAAAATGTCCTGATCCTCCTTTGAAAGCCTGTTCCAAACCTTAGGGGAGAACAAAATGAAGACGGTGGAATAGCAATGCTCGGTCAGAGCCATGTTTTTATTGACCTCGACCACATTGTTTTTATCGATGACGGTGGCGGGGTTTTCCTGACCGTCCAAAGCGCCCTGTTGCAATCCGGTATAGGCATCGGACCAAGACATGGGCACGGGATCGGCTCCCAAGGCCGCCCACAGATCCTGATGGATCTTGTTTTCCATCACGCGTATACGCAAGCCCGCAACATCCTCAACCTTTTCCACGGGACGCTTGGAGTTGGTAAGGTTACGAAAGCCCGACTCCCATACGGCAAAGCCGCGCAGGCGTACCTTATCGAGCTTTTGCAAAAACTCCTTGCCGATCTCACCTAAAAAAACCTTGTCGGCATGCTCGGCCGAGGTAAAGGTATAGGGAAGATCAAATACCGCAATGGTGGGCTCGAAGTTGACCAGCACCGACTGGTTCACCACGGCCATATCGAGATCTCCCATCTGTACGGACTCGATATTCTCGCGCTCGGATCCAAGCTGGCCGTTATGGAAGGTATGGACGCTGATGCGACCTGCGGTCTTTTCATTCACCTGTCTTGCAAACTCATCCATACTGATGCCGATGGCACCGTCGGAGGCGGATGCCTGAGCCATGCGCAAAATGATCTTGCCGTTGCTCTGATCTCCGCAGGCACTGAGAGCAAGCGCCGAGAGCAGGACGACTCCCGATAAAAGTTTGAGCTTCATAAGCACTCCTTTGTCATTTGAAATTTATTAAGGCAGATTCAGAGATCCGTCCGGGGCTCTGGTTTGAGTCCAGGTGGTCACCTCATCCGTGTTCGGGTATTTGGCAGCTTCCTTCTCGTTAAGCTCAATGCCAAGTCCCGGACGCTCGTTGGGATATACATAGCCGGCTCTGAATTCAGGCAGACCGTCAAATACCTCAAGCAATGCGCCCTCAGGGCCCGAAAGCTGCTGAATTACGAAATTAGGCGGTCTGATCCCCGACCATTCCTGCACGCCGAAATTGGGTACGGCCATATCGATATGGATATTGGCGGCATGTCCGAGCGGAGACATATCCCCGGGACCGTGCCAGGCGGTACGTACGCCGAACTGCTCGGCAAAGATCGCAAGCTTCATGGCCGGAGTAATACCGCCTATCTGAGTTACGTGTACGCGAATGAAGTCAATTAGACGCTTGGCGATTAGATCGCGATACATGGCCTCGTTGTTAAAGAGCTCACCTTCGGCCAGAGGTACGCTTGAGACCTGACGCATACGCTCGAAGTACTCGGTCTGATTGACGGGCAAGGCATCCTCGAGGAAGAAGAGCTTGTAGGGATCAAGAGCCTTGGCCAATTCCACGGCCTCGGCAGGAGCGATGCGCTCGTGTACGTCGTGGACGAAATCCATACCAAAGCCGAGCTTATCGCGCAGACCGTCAAAGAGCTTGACGGTATTGCGAATGTATTCACGGGAATTCAGATAGATACCGTCATAGGCGCCCTCGGGAGCGGTCGCAGGGGCCTTAAGCTCAAGTCCGCCGCCGTAGCCGCCGGATTGGATGCGCAGATGTCTGACTCCGAGCTCCTGATAGTACTGAACCTGATCGACAATCTCAGAAAGCGTGGAGCCGTCGACGTGACGGTAAACGGGAATACCCTTTCTGACGGCACCGCCGAAGAGCTGATACACGGGCATGTTGGCCATTTTGCCCTTGATGTCCCACAGAGCTATATCCACACCGGCGATGGCATTGTTTTCAATGCCGCCGTTGCGCCAGTAGGCATTTTGGTGCATAAGCTGCCACAGCTCCTGAATGTCCTCGACATTGCGACCTATAAGCAGCGGCTTTAAATAGTCGAGTACATAGCTTGTGACCGTACGCCAGCGATAGGCGAAGGTGGCGCAGCCCAAGCCGTAAAGATCGGGCTCCGTGGTCAATACCTTTACCACCGTGAGGTTGATCCCCTCAGGCGCGGTATTGATGACCTCGATGTCTCTAATTTTGACGCTCATTTTTTCTCCGTTTTCTTGTAGGTTGTCTGACCTTATACAAATATATGTCAGACAAGTTAGCGGTTATATTTAGGGCTTATTTATGCCGTTTTATTTAATACCGATTATAGTGACAATTTCTTAGCTTGTAAGTTGTCTGACAAGATAAATTACAAATTAGCGATCAAGATCAAATTTTTTTATGCAAAATACTAAGTTGCGATGCTGACAAAAAGATCTGCAAAACGCGCAGATCTTTAATTAACTGATTAATATATAATAGATTTTTTATAAAAGACAAAAAAAAGATAGTGCGTCTAAGACGCTCTCGGAGCTTGTCAGCGGCTTTTAAACAAGTGAATATACAAGCTGTCGACAGCATACAATACTTGTCTGACAGCTTGATCAGGATCTTTACGAGAAGCTGCGGTAGATAAGCTCCTCACGACTGAGCCTGCCCGTACCGCTCACCCTGCCTACCTCCGCATAATCTCTGCGCTCGGCCACGGCGGCGGCCTCAACCTCGGTTCTAGGATCGGGGATCTCGTTTTGCGGCAGATCAACCTCTATTGCCGACAACAGCTCACCGAGGCGGCGCGGGGGCTCACCTACCACGGCCCCCAGATGCGGTGAGACGTTAAGCTCAATGCCTGAGAGCATACCTAAAATAACATCGTCGGAATTATAGGGAAGACCGGACATAGCCTTACCGCCCTTGACTAGTCTTTTACGCAGCATCACGGCCAAAGAGGATGCCAAAAACTGCACGAAGGCCTTGGCCTCGGTGTCGTTGTCATCTCCGTTATACAGACGGCTGCCGCTTAAGCGCTCACGATAGATTTTAAAGCCGGCCCATACCTCGTTGCGGTCAAAATAGTCTCTAAACGCCTCCACGGGATCGGAGACCACATCGGTTAGGAGCAGTCTGACGCTGCGTTTGTCAAGCGTAAGCTTGACGGCATTGTCATTAACAATAAGTGAGCCGGTCTTAGGATCATCCTGCATATATAAATTGCGAAATTCAAGTAGCTCCTCATTTAAGCTCTCGCCGCGGGCGAGCGTCTCATACACCAAACCTATGCCGCGTTTTATACCCTCACGATTTTGGTTATACACGCTCTCGTCAAAATAGATATGTAAATACAAAGGGGTCTTGCGACGCTCACGGTGATCGTCCGTGGCGGCATAATATGACCAATGCACCCGTCTGGTGATGGCGGCGCATCCTATGGACGGATGATAATTGGCCAGATCAAAAAGACGACGACGGCTGTTTTCCATCAGCCCCTTGAAGATCCCGTGATGTACGCGCGGATTTACCAAAAAATTCATCCCGTGCAGTAAATAATGCGAGATATGGGATGCGGTTGCATAGCCGCGATCGGCCACATACAGTACGTTTTTATCCAGATCCATATGCGTAAGCGATCGCACGAGCGCTCTCAGCGCATTGACGTCAGGCACGCGTCTGCCCTGCGTCAGATGGTAGCAAAGCGGCATGCCCGTAGCCTCGTCCACGGCCATGGTGCAGTTCTCGGGCGAGCGGGTTTCATCATCGTTGATATCGGCACGGGCCGACCAAGAAAAGGAGGTATGGCGCTTATATACGGAGCTTGAGCAAAATACCAAATATCTCCTGCTCGGATCGGACTGAGACAGAAGACGCGATTTAAAGAGGGCGATTTTTTCATTGCTGATGCGTGAAAAAAGGCGCTTTACATCATCGGGTGTCATGATCCTCATCCACGGCAAATATGTGTGCTTGGAGAAATAAGGAAAACGGCTCATGACGTTCTCATTGCTTACAACCAAAAAAAAGGCCAGGGACAGAAGCTTGCGCCAGTCGGAGTATTTGGAAAAGGTGGTACGCAGAGCATTCTCAAGCGGTGTTCCCGATACCAGCTTCCACAAGGTCCAGGTCGCACCGAAGGCAAGGTGGGAGCTGGCGGCACTGCTTGATGCCGTCGAAAGCTGTTGAAACTCAAGCTGACCGTCGGCAGTGCGCGTACAGGAGAAATCTGCAAGCTCGGGATGCTTTTCTAGGAAAAAGTCCTTCCATTCGACGGGGCCGTCCTTGCGCCCAGAGAGGATCTTACCCACCGAGGTGGTGCTTTCTCGGTAGGAGCGGCATTTTTGCGGATCCCAAGCGTTCTTATAGGTACAGAGGTAATAAAATCTTCCGCTTCTCAGAGCCAGCATGGGTTCCAATTCGGGCACGCGCTCAGTCATATTTGCTCCTAGATATTTACTTCGTGTATCGAGATCCTGAACCCATAGTTCCGTTGTTTTGATAGATAATTAACTATCTTGCTGATATATAAAGAATTAAATTTTATGCTCGTATCTATTGTGACATAAGCATGTATCTATTGAGCTAAAAAATTTAAAAATTTATTTCCGTGATCTTTCTCTCAAATACAATCTTTCCCGACTTAGAAATGCGCGACGGTCGCGCATATACGCCGGCATTCCAAAACCGACAAGCTCCGTCCTAAGGAGGCGGGAAATATGAAATACATCATCGCAGTGATCGCATCTTTGGTTCTTGTCTATGCAAATGTTGCCAACGCCACCATGGAGGCAGCCTGGACCAATGCACCCGACGGCGAAACCATACATCACCAGGATCCGCATTGCCCCAACTTCATTGCCATCAAGCGCAAGGACGGCACCATCGAGGAGCACGTTTGGGCTCATGAGTCCGTCAGCAAGCGTTCGAGCGTCGACTCCGGCGAGTGCGTATTCTATTAATGTCTGCACACGAGGATTTAAAGCTCATGTGTAAGAAGGATATGGTTGTAAAGCGCAATCTTATAAAGCGTCAGGCCGGAATACTGTGCCTGCTCGGCTGGAAACTTGCCGTTGCGGGCGCCGAAACCAGGCTCATCATGCAGACCATTGAGCAGCTGTGCACGCATTTCGGTCTTGAGAAGCCTGAGATCATTCTGACGCGCAGTGTGATCTGGATTGAGGTACGCAATGAGCATATGCGTGCCGATGCCCAAAGACGCATAGAAAATTTCGGCATCAACATGGCGAGCGTGTCCGAGCTCAATCTGCTCGTTTTGTCGGTGCTGCGCGGTGAGGTAGAGGATCTGGGTGAATTGGCCTCCCGCATCAATGCGGTTAAGCCCCTGCATTACGGCACTTGGAAGCTTACCGTGATTGAAAGTATTGCCTCGCTGTGCTTTGCCTTTTTAAACGGCGGCGACGCTGCCGTCTGCATTGCAGCCCTCTTGGGCGGCTTCGTGCTCATGGCGGTACGCTTTTGCATGATCAAAAAGGGCTACTTTGCCCCATTTGCCTTCATTGCCGCCGCCTTTGCCGGCTGTACCACCACGCTTTTGGTATCAAAATACGCCCTTTTTGCCAACGCTCAGGAAATTAAGCTCTCCATCATGGCCACCACCTTGCTGCTGGTACCGGGCTATCCTTATATGAACGGCTTTTTGGACGTATTCAAGGGTTATCTTGAGACGGGCTTTTACCGCCTCATGAACAGCGTGGTTCTGACCATGGCCGCTGGTATCGGCCTGTTCGGAGCTCTTTGGATCATGGGAGTGTTTGCCTATGTCCGCTGAATTTTTGCTACGCGTATTGATGGAAAGCCTGGCGGCAGGCTTTGTGGCGGTAGCCTTTGCCATGCTATTTGCCGTGCAGCTGCGTTATTTACCCTATGTAGCTTTAGGGGGCTTTGTAACACGTATGCTGCGTACCTCACTGTTTGTAGGTGCGGGCATGGAGGTTGCGATCGCCACCTTTATTGCCTGCTCCGTAACGTCCGTGATGTTCATAGCCATTGCGCCCCGCTTGGGAGTGCCGCGTCCGGTATTTACCGTCGCCTCCATCATTCCGCTTATTCCGGGTATCGATGCCTACACCTGCCTGATGACGCTCTTTAACGTGATCGACGCTCCGTCAAGCTTTATAGGTGACAATGCCTACCTTATAGTGCACCACGGCATGAGGTGCTTTGCCATCCTTTTGGCAATATGCCTCGGTATAGCCATACCCCCGCTTTTTTTCTACCGCGGTCGTGTAAACGACGTCTGAATGGCGTGGTAATGGAAAGATCACTCCAAAACTTTTTCATCAGGCTTAGGCCTGATGAACTTTTTTTAAGGCCCCTTACTTTCAATTTCGGCGCGGTGTCGGATCTTCGTAAATACGGGCTTTTTTATTACATCAATTTATGCGTCAACTCATGCACCAATATAGTTGTGATCGGCGTATTTTTTAATGCAGATCACATTTATATGCACTTTCTTCGTCGTTTTTCTTTGAAGATCCGTTAGTTAATGCATATACTCCAATCAAAGACCACTGGATCGGGAGGATCTATGCTCAACCCCTCTTTCAGAATTGCCAATTGCGACGAGATCAGGATCATCTCGGATCTCACACTCAAGGCTTTGCCCGATGACTTTTCAGGGATCCTAAGCAGCGATGAAATCGATTTCATGCTCGAGCGCCTCTACTCCCAGGAGATCCTGCAAAATGCCAAGGAAAGCGGTCGTATCTACATCATTGCCAAGATAGAGGGTAAGGATGTGGGGGTGGGATCCTTCATTCAGGAAGGCCCCGATCTGTTCTTTATGGGAAAAATCCACGTGCTGCCCGAATACCGTGAAAATGGAGCCGGATCGGCCATCTTTCAGGCCGTATGCGCCGAAATAAAAAAGCTTCACCCTGCGCCCTGCAAAGTAGAGCTTATGGCCAATCACTCCAACACGGCGCTTGATTTCTACAAAAAGCTCGGCCTTAAATACGAGCGCGACGAGATCTTCGATTTGGAATCCTTCGAGCTCTCCGAGCAGATCTATTCCCTCGAGATCTGAAAAGAAAGAAAAATGCACATAAGCCGCTCTTGTGTGCATTTTAATAGTTCAGCAGTTCTTTCCTTCGCTTTTGTACGCACCAATTAGATCAATACAAATATAGGAATTATTTTCAAAAAACAAAACTAATTGCCAGTGTTTTATTAATTATTTACCTGAAATTTATATATTTTTATAAATAGCACCCGCCATATTTCCACGCTGAGGCTTGGCAAAAACATTAAAATATCAAGCACTATTTAGGTGCAATACAATTTCTTGTTTAAGATCAGGCAACTTAAATACAATTATTTATATTTCAACATGTTATTTGCATTTTTGTATATGCCTGATCAGAATAAGTAAACATTACTTCATTCTTATCTTTACTTTCATCAAGCTATATATCTGATAGATAAGTGTTTTTTATTATGCACTGTTTTTTACCGTCCTTTTGGAGCTTTGCTCTCATTTGGAGATCACTCCCTTTCCCTTTGACTTATTCACCATAAGAAAGCAGAATTTAGCTATCTACTTAATTGAGGTTACGAAGTAAGATCTTCTACCGTTAAGTAATAACCTTTTTAATTATTTTAATTTGGGGAGTTCGATATGGACTTTAGCGATGTTAGCAAACTGATCTCCGATAACGACGTAAAGTTTGCAGATCTCAGATTCACCGATACCCGCGGCAAGGAGCAGCACATTTCTCTGCCCGTCTCCGCCATTAACGAGAAGTTCTTCAATGACGGCAAGCTCTTTGACGGATCTTCAATTGCCGGTTGGCGCGGGATCGACAAATCGGATATGATTTTGATGCCGGACATCACCACCGTTAAGATCGATCCCTTCTACGCCGATCCTACCCTCATCATCCGCTGCGACATCTTAGAGCCTCAGACCATGACCGGCTACGATCGTGATCCGCGCTCCATTGCCAAGCGTGCCGAGGAATATTTAAGATCCACCGGCATCGGTGACGAGGCCTTCTTCGGACCCGAGCCCGAATTCTTCCTCTTCGACTCCGTACGCTTCAAGACCGAAATGAAGGGCTCCATGGTCGAAATCGACGATGAAGAGGCCGCATGGAACTCCGACACCGAATACGAGGACGGCAACAAGGGCTATCGTCCCGCCGTCAAGGGCGGTTATTTCCCCGTTCCTCCCGTAGACTCTTCACAGAACATTCGTTCGGCCATGTGCAAGATCATGGAAAAGATGGGTATGGTGATCGAGGCTCACCACCACGAGGTTGCTACTGCAGGTCAGAACGAAATCGCCACCGAGTTCAGCTCGCTTACCAAGAAGGCTGACGACGTCATGATGTACAAATATGTAGTACAGAACGTTGCCTTCCAGTACGGCAAGACCGCAACCTTCATGCCCAAGCCCATCTACGGAGACAACGGCTCCGGCATGCACTGCCATCAGTCCATCGGTAAGGACGGCAAGAACATTTTTGCCGGTCCCCTCTACGGCGGTCTGTCTCAGGAGGCTTTGTGGTACATCGGCGGTATTATCAAGCACGCCAAGTCCTTAAATGCCTTCACCAATCCGTCCACCAACTCCTATAAGCGCTTGGTACCGCATTTTGAGGCTCCGCTGATGCTGGCCTACTCCGCATCCAACCGTTCGGCCTCCATCCGTATTCCTTATTCCATGAATCCTAAGGCCGCACATATCGAGGTACGCTTCCCCGATTGCACCGCGAACCCTTATTTGGCCTTTGCCGCCATGCTGATGGCAGGTCTCGACGGTATCATCAACCACATCGAGCCGGGCGATCCTATGGATAAGAACCTCTACGATCTTCCTGCAGAGGAAGCAGCCGCCATTCCTCAGGTTTGCGGATCCCTCGAGGAGGCCTTAAAGGCTCTGCGTGAGGATCACGACTACCTGCTCCAAGGCGGCGTATTCTCCGAGGATGCCATCAACGCCTTCATCGATCTGAAGACCGAGGAGGACACCAAGGTGCGTTCTACTCCGGCTCCGGCAGAGTTTGAGCTCTACTACGCACTGTAATCAGCAGTTTCTCACTGATTTTTAAACAAAAAATTATAAAAAATTACGGGGTCCGCAAGGGCCCCGTTCTACCCCTGCATCCCTATATGCACCAAAACAGGTAAATTTATGGCACAAAAAGGCCTTTATCAAAGCGAATATGAGCACGATGCCTGCGGCGTCGGCTTCATCGCACACATCAAAGGGCACAAGAGTCACAGCTTGGTTTCCCAAGCGCTCGAGGTGCTCAGGAATTTAACTCATCGCGGGGCCGTCGGAGCCGATCCTCTTCAGGGTGACGGTGCCGGCATTCTCATCCAGATCCCCGATCAGCTCTTCCGCGACGATATGAAGCGCCAGGGCGTAAGTTTGCCCCCCTGCGGAGAATACGGCGTCGGCATGGTCTTTCTACCTCAGGAGGAGGCCTCAAGACACGCCTGTCAGGAGGAAATTGAACGCGCCGTAGCCGCCGAGGGTCAGGTGATTTTAGGCTGGCGCGACGTTCCCGTAGACGAGGATACCCCCATTTCACCCGTAGTACGTGAAAAGGAACCGGTCATACGCCAGATCTTTATCGGCCACAGCCCCGACGTGCTCGTGACCGATGCCTTGGAGCGCAAGCTGTACATCATTCGCAAGCGCTGCTCCATCGCCATCGACAATCTGCATTTGAAGCACTGCAAGGAATTTTATATTCCCTCGCTTTCAGCCCGTACCATAGTTTACAAGGGCCAGCTCTTAGCCAAGCAGATCGGCGAGTACTACAAGGATTTAAGCGACTCCAGGTGTACCTCGGCCATTGCCCTCATCCACCAGCGCTTTTCCACCAATACCTTCCCGCAGTGGTCGCTGGCTCATCCCTTCCGCATGATAGCTCACAACGGCGAGATCAACACCCTGCGCGGTAACTTCAACTGGATCCGCGCCCGTGAGAAACACATTTCCTCGCCCGTATTCGGCGATGATCTCAAAAAGCTGTGGCCGCTTATTTTCCAGGGACAATCCGACTCGGCCTCCTTTGACAACGTATTTGAGCTTCTGACCATGTCGGGCTACAGCATGGCCCAGGCGGCGATGATGATGATCCCCTCGGCCTGGGAAAAGGACAAGCTCATGGATCCCAAGCTCAGAGCCTTCTACGAATACTATGCCGCCATGATGGAGCCTTGGGACGGTCCTGCCGCCGTTGCCTTCACCGACGGACGTCAGGTGGGAGCCACGCTCGACAGAAACGGTCTGCGCCCTGCCCGTTATCTCATCACCAAGGACGATTTGGTGGTGATGGCATCTGAGGCCGGCGTGCTCAATTTGGACGAAAAACGCGTATTGCGCCACTGGAGGCTTGAGCCCGGTCGCATGTTGCTCATAGATACCGAGCAGGGACGCATCATTGATGATCAGGAGATCAAGAACTCTCTTGCCACCGCCCGTCCTTATCCCGAATGGATTGAAAAGGTTCGCATCCGTCTCTCCGACATCAAGGAGGAGCCCGAGCGTATGCCGCTCGAGCTCAACCTCAAGGCTTTAATGGGAGTATTTGGATACACCCGCGAGGATGTGGAACGTCTTATCAAGCCTAAGGCTGAAAACGGCAAGGAGCCCGTGCTGTCCATGGGTAACGACGCCCCTTTGGCCGTACTCTCCAAAAAGCCGCGCCTTTTGTACGATTACTTCCGCCAGCTTTTTGCCCAGGTTACCAACCCGCCCATCGATCCCATACGCGAGGCCATGGTCACCTCTCTCGTGTCCTTCATCGGACCGCGTCCTGATCTGCTCAACATCATGGACAACAACCCGCCGGTAAGACTTGAGGTGTCACAGCCCGTTTTATCCGATGCGGATATGGAGAAGATCCGTAATATTGATGCCTTTACGGGTTCAAAGTTCAGATCCCAAGAGCTCGACATCACCTATCCGCTCTCCTGGGGTAAGGACGGGATCGAGGCCCGCCTAGCATCCATCATGGCCGCTGCCGTCGATGCCGTAAAATCCGGAAAAAATATACTCATCATCACCGATCGCCGCGTAAGCGAGAAACGCCTGGCCATTCCGGCTCTGCTTGCCACCTCCGCCGTCCATCAGTGTCTGGTGCGCCACGGTCTGCGTACCTCCACGGGCTTGGTTGTCGAGACCGGCTCGGCTCGCACCGTACACCAGTTCGCGCTTTTGGGAGGCTACGGCGCCGAGGCGGTTAACCCCTATGCCGCCTTTGCCGTGGTCAGATCCCTGGCCCCGTCCCCCGACAAGGAGCTTGAGTACATCAACAACTACATCCACGCCATCGATGCCGGTCTCTACAAGACCATGTCCAAGATGGGCATTTCCACCTACATGTCCTATACGGGTGCTCAGATCTTCGAGGCCATAGGTCTGTCTCAGGAATTTGTGGATACCTACTTTAAGAATACCTCCACCCAGGTAGGAGGCGTCTCGCTCTTTGACGTAGCAGAGGAGGCCGTGAAGATACACAGCGAGGCCTTCGCCAAGCTGGCTCATTCCGATCTATCCTTGTCCTCAGGCGGCGATCTGAACTGGAGATACGGTGGCGAGGAGCATATGTGGACTCCCGAGGCCGTGATCAAGCTGCAGCGTGCCGTGCGCAACAACGACTACGAAACCTATAAGCAATACGCCCATATCATCAACGATCAATCACAGCGCCTCATGACGCTGCGCGGTATGTTCGGCTTCAAGAGCACCGTACCCGTACCGCTTGATGAGGTTGAAAGCGAGGAGAGCATCATTCATCGCTTTGCATCCTCGGCTATGTCCATGGGTGCCATCTCCACCGAGGCTCACACGGCTCTGGCCGTTGCCATGAACCGCCTGGGTGCCATGTCAAACTCAGGTGAGGGCGGTGAAGATCCCGATCGTGATACCGTCATAAACGCCGATACCACCCTAAAGGCCGTATTGGGCGAGGCCGTGGTCAAGGATTTCCCGCTTAAAAAGGGTGATTCACTGCGCTCTAAGGTTCGTCAGGTAGCCTCGGGCCGCTTCGGCGTCACCGCCGACTATTTGGCCCATGCCGATATGATCCAGATCAAGATGGCGCAGGGAGCAAAGCCCGGTGAGGGCGGACAGCTGCCCGGTCACAAGGTTTCCGCCTATATCGGTAAATTAAGACACTCTCTGCCGGGCATAGGCCTCATCTCCCCTCCGCCGCACCATGACATCTACTCAATTGAGGATCTGGCGCAGCTCATCTTCGATTTGAAGCTTTCAAACCCCAAGGCTGACATCTCGGTCAAGCTGGTTTCGGAGGTAGGCATAGGTACCGTGGCCGCAGGCGTTGCCAAATGTAAGGCCGATCATATCGTGATCTCAGGTCACGACGGCGGCACCGGCGCCGCTCCCGCCTCCTCCATGAAATATGCAGGATCAGCTTGGGAAACCGGACTTGCCGACGTGCAGCAGACCTTGGTCATGAATCGTCTGAGATCGCGCGTAAGCTTACAGGTCGACGGTCAGATCAAAACCGGACGCGACGTCATCATCGGTGCACTGCTCGGGGCCGACGAATTCGGCTTCGGTACGGCTCCGCTCGTATGCTTGGGCTGCACCATGATGAGAAAGTGCCAGAAAAACACCTGCCCTGCCGGCATCGCCACGCAGGATCCGCAGCTGCGTGCACAGTTCGTGGGTACTCCCGAGCAGGTTGAGAACTATTTCCGCTTCGTGGCCCGTGAAGTGCGCGAGCTCATGGCCTCCTTAGGCTTTAGAAAATTCTCCGACATGATAGGTCGTGCCGATCTGCTCGTAAAGCTTGATGAGACGCAATTTGCAAAGGCCAATAAGCTCTCCTTCACCCGCATATTCTTTAAAGATCCTGCCTTAGCCGAGGTGCCCTCGCATCACTGCACCAAGCAGGATCACGAGCTTGAAAAGTCCTTGGACAATACCTTCCTCAAAAAGGTCCAGAGCGCACTTAAGAGCGATCGCAGCGTTGTCATCGAATCCGAGGTAAAAAATACCAACCGCTCGGTGGGAACCCTGCTTTCAGGTTATTTGGCCGCTACGGAGCAGAGAAAGGACGATGACTTCATCACCCTCAAGCTGCACGGAACCGCAGGTCAATCATTAGGCGCCTTCCTTGAAAAAGGGATCACGCTTAAATTGACGGGCGAGGCCAACGATTACGTGGGCAAGGGCCTTTCAGGCGGTATTATCAGCGTCGCTCCCTATGAGGAGTTTACAGGCGATCGTCGTTTAAACATCATCGCCGGCAACACCTGCTTATACGGAGCCACCTCGGGAGAGCTTTATCTTTCGGGCGTAACCGGTGAACGCTTTGCCGTAAGAAATTCCGGCGCCTCCGCCGTATGTGAGGGCGTAGGTGATCACGGCTGCGAGTACATGACGGGCGGTACCGTGCTCATACTTGGCAAAACCGGACGCAACTTCGGTGCCGGCATGACCGGCGGCATTGCCTACGTGTACGACGAGGACGGATGCTTCCGCTCTCGTATTGCCGATGAGAATTTCCTCATCTCCAACGTAGTAGCCGCAAAGGATGCCGATCCGCGTGTGCCTCTGCACGGTGGGATTAGCGATGAGGAGATCATACGCACACTTCTGACTAAGCATCAAAACATGACGGGAAGTCACATCGCCGCAAGGATCCTCGAAAACTTCGAGCAGGAGCTCTCACGCTTCGTCAAGATCTTCCCGACCGAGTATTACCACGCTCTTGTAGCCATGCAGGAGGACAAATAAAATGGGATTTGAAAGAGGATTTTTAGACTACGAGCGTATTTCCCCCGAGGAAAGATCCGTTGCCGATCGTATACGTGATTTTAACGAGTATTACAAAACCCTAAACGACGATGAGGCCCGCATTCAATCCGGACGTTGCATGGACTGCGGTACTCCCTTTTGTATGCATCAGTGCCCTCTGCACAACGTGATCCCCGATTTCAACGATTTCGTGTGTCACGGATCATATAAAAAGGCCCTTAACGTGCTTGCAAGCACCAACCCCTTTCCTGAGTTTACGGGCAGACTGTGCCCGGCTCTGTGTGAGGAGGGCTGTACCCTGTCACTGCATCGCGAGGCGGTGGGGATCAAAAGCGTGGAACGCAAGATCGCCGAATACGCTTTCGAGCACGGCTACGTACGTGCCGAGGTCTGCAGCTCCCGCAGCTTTAAAAAGGTCGCCGTGGTAGGCTCTGGTCCTGCTGCATTGGCCTGTGCGCAGGTCTTATCTCAGCGTGGTCACGGCGTGACCGTCTTTGAGAAAAACGATAAGGCCGGCGGACTTTTACGCTACGGCATTCCCGATTTCAAGCTGCCTAAGGAGATCCTCGATCGTCGCTTAAGCGTTATGATTTCGGAAGGCGTAGTCTTTAAGACCGGTACGCTCGTAGGCTCCAAGGAGGATCTGGAGGACGGTATTTTCTGCAATGCCGACAAAACGGTATCGCCTAAGGAGCTTTTGGAGAGCTTCGACGCCGTCGTGCTGTGCCCGGGCTCCGAGGTTCCGCGCGATCTTAAGATCAAGGGGCGCGAGCTTAAGGGTGTTTATTTTGCACTTGAGTACCTCATTGCCCAAAACCTCGAGATACAGGGCGCAGGCGAAAATCCTATCGACGTTGCAGGCAAAAACGTGATCGTCATAGGCGGCGGCGAAACCGCCTCCGACTGCATAGGCACGGCCATACGCAAGGGCGCTAAAAGCGTAACCCAGCTTGATTATCACGACGAGTTGCCCACAAGTGTCGATACGCTCAAGACCTGGCCCGATTGGCGCAAGATCAAGCGCACCTCACCCTCGCAGGAGGAGGGCTGCGTACGTATATTCTCCACCGACACCACCTCCTTTACAGGTAAGAACGGCAAGCTTACCGGTATTACCACCCGCAAGGTCAAATGGGGTGAGGGTCATCACTTCGAGGGTATCGAGGGCACGGACGGTGCGATGGAGGCGGACATTGCTCTGATCGCCATGGGCTATTCCCGTCCCTCGCAAGCTTTGGCGGAGAAATTTGGGATCAAAAGCGATAAACGCGGTAATTTGCAAGCGGCCTATGAGGGCGACAATGCCTTTGCTACCGAGGTTGAAAAGGTATTTGTGGCAGGTGACGGACGCCGCGGTCAATCACTGGTGGTCTGGGCCTTGGCCGAGGGCTGTCGCTGCGCTGAGGCTGTAGATCGCTACCTCATGCAGATCCCGCATCGATAGTCTCAATAAAAGCATTGCCTGTTGGTAGTTTTGCCCCCTTTAGGACTTGGTTCTGAAGGGGGATTTTTTGCCCTGGGATCTTAGGACCGTTACGCCTAAGCCCCCTCATTCGCGTCTTTACGCATTCTGATTAATTCCCCTCTGCCCTACCCCTGTGTACTTGAGGTGCATTTTGCAAAATTTTGGTGCAAATTGTGCTTCAATATTGCAAGCTTTTAACCCTGATTGTACATTTAAGCCATTCAAAAACAACAACAGGCATCAAATCCTCAGGAGGATTTTCACCATGTCATATTCAGAGAAGGTCTTAGCATCATTAAAGGCCCGTTATCCGTTCCAGCCTGAATTCCTACAGGCTGCCGAAGAAATTTTAAGCACCCTTCAGCCGGCTCTCGACAAAAAGCCCGAATACGAAAAAGCCAAGCTGCTTGAGCGTTTGACCGAGCCTGAGAGAATTTACTCCTTCCGCGTTGAATGGGTTGATGACAAGGGTGAGATCCAGGTAAATCACGGCTACCGCGTGCAGTTCAACTCCGCCATCGGTCCCTACAAGGGAGGCATTCGCTTCCACCCCTCCGTTAACGAGGGTATCTTAAAGTTCTTGGGTCTTGAGCAGATCCTGAAGAACTCCCTGACCGGTACCCCCATCGGCGGCGCCAAGGGCGGTGCCGACTTTGATCCCAAGGGCAAGTCCGATCTTGAGGTTATGCGCTTCTGCCAGGCCTTCATGATCCAGCTTTACCGTTACATCGGCGCCACCGTCGACGTTCCTGCCGGCGATATCGGTGTCGGCGGCCGCGAGATCGGCTATATGTACGGTGCCTACAAGCGTCTTACCACTAAGTATGAAGGCATTCTTACCGGTAAGGGCCTGACCTACGGCGGCTCCCTGGCCCGTACCGAGGCTACCGGCTACGGTCTCATTTACTTCACCGACGCCATGCTCAAGGATCGCGGTGATTCCTTAAAGGGTAAGAAGGTATCTGTATCAGGTGCCGGCAACGTTGCCACCTATGCCATCGAGAAGCTCTATGAGCTAGGTGCTACCCCCGTCACCTGCTCCGATTCCCGCGGCACCATCGTCGACGAGAACGGCATCAAGCTTGACGTACTCAAGCAGGTTAAGGAGGTCGAGCGCGCATCTCTGACCCGCTATGCCGAGCTGGTACCTACCGCCAAATACATCAGCGTTGCCGAATATCCTGCAGGCCGTCATGCCGTTTGGGACGTTCCCGTTGATGCCGCCTTCCCCTGCGCAACTCAGAACGAGCTCAACGAGGAAGACGCCAAGGCTCTCATCAAGAACGGTTGCAAGTGCGTAGCCGAGGGCGCCAACATGCCTTCCACCATCGGTGCCATCAACCAGTTCTTAAAGTCCGGAATTGCCTACGGTCCTGCCAAGGCAGCCAACGCCGGCGGCGTAGCCACCTCTCAGCTTGAGATGGAGCAGAATGCCGGCATGACCTCCTGGACCTTCGACGAGGTCGACGGCAAGCTTCACACCATCATGACCAATCTCTATGAGAATGCCGCCTCCACCGCCACCGAGTTCGGTGTCAAGGGCAATTTGGTCTTAGGTGCCAATATTGCAGGCTTCCGTAAGGTTGCCGACGCTATGCTGGCTCAGGGTGTTATCTGATAAACCCTTAAAATTTAAGTGTCTTAAGATCCCGGCCCCGTGCCGGGATTTTTTTGCAAGAAATACAGCAGCGCCACATAGCTTTTGACCCTATTATCACTTCCGCTTCAAACGTCCTGCGATCCATTTACCGGACAAAGCTTTTTTAAGTTATCAAATAGATGAGATCCGAAAAAAGACGCAGATCCATGCCACAGCTCCAACATAAAGATCAGAAAAAAAAATTGTGATCCGATCGGACTTTTTTAAGGCTCGTTTTTTTCTTTTGCATATGAGTTTTGCATCTGAGCAATAATATTACAGTATATTAAAAACCAACTGCCTGTCTTTCATTGTTTATTTGTATCGATGCTTTCGCTTTTTAGCGAAACAGGAGAATTATCAGTATGATAAAACAGACTCGCGGCGCCATCAGATTTTTGCTTGCCGATTATCGAGCCGTCCTTAAATATGCCATGATCGCGGCGACGGGAATTGCCTTGGCATCATCTTCTTATGCAGACAATGTAGTCGTAGGCGGTTCTAAAGGCAAACAACAAAAAGCTTCGGAAAAAATTAGCGGTGAAATCAGTGTTGACGAGGTATCCAAATACCAAAACACCGATCTTCTTAAAAACAAAGTCGTCATCGGAATTAAAGATGAGATCACCGGCGGTCCTCACACCTGGGGAGCGGCCAGACTTGACAATGGCAAAGATTTATTACTTTTAGGCTTAAACGGAGTCGTCACGCTTGCAGGTGCTGCATATAACGGCGGTTATTTCGTATCTAAATTCGACGGCTCGGCAGCAAACGTTGAATTGGCACCGGACTCCGTTCTGACCCTCGAGGGTAACGGCAGCGTAGGTGACGTCAAGGGCATAGACGGTATCCTTGCTATTCAAAACGGCAGCGTTAATGCAGGTAGCATTGAGGTTGATAAGCTCAACATGCAATCCGGTACCCTAAATGCAGAAGATATCACCCTGGAAAGAAACGGTAACGTCAACGGCTCTACCATCAATGTTAAGCATAACATGAATGTTGATGACATCACCCTCACGGGATCTACACTCAACATCAGCGGAAGCCTGAATGTCAGCGGCAAGCTTATTGCAGATCCTACCTATGTGTATGCCGAGGGCGGCATTACTCTCGGTGCTTTCGGATCATTAAACGTACTCAAGGATACCGTTATAATCAACGGTGCTCAGGCTCAAGGCGTGACTTCATCCTCAAGGGCCAACCTGGTGCTGAATAAAATGCTCGATGTCGGAGCAAACAATAGGATATACCTCAACGGCACCATCGATAACGCTGAGTTCACCAGCAATCCTCCTGCTTTTATTGCAAATGTGATCGTAGGCCCTAATGCCAACCTCATCATAACCGAAGCTGCATTTGAAGATGCCAAGAATAATGGTGATGTTCCCGTATTCAAGAGCACCAACAGCTTTGTGATCGAGGACGGCGGTCAAATCACCTTGGCTAATATCAAGGCGGTTAACGGCAAGACATTTAAGATCTTTGATATCGGCGGCGATGCCTTAGACAGCAGCAAGCTTAAGGTTGCCAACGCGCTGTATGAGGCCTCTATGCCTTTAGGCTCCGGTACTGCCACCTTAAAAGTGAAGGCAGATGCCGCCTCCATTTTAAGCGGTGTATCCGGTACTACCCGTGATGCCATTCTGGCAAGAGCCAACAGCGCCGATACTAATGCCAATTACTT